>Ga0074044_10000021_pt1 | contig 146935 bp, 118 predicted proteins | sample BogForMeECP23OM1_FD_94443 | JGI IMG/M metagenome (GOLD analysis project Ga0074044, IMG submission 94443) | Bog forest soil microbial communities from Calvert Island, British Columbia, Canada - Bog Forest MetaG ECP23OM1 | ecosystem: Environmental > Terrestrial > Soil > Wetlands ...
CATTCGTCGCGCCCTTCGCCGCGCCTGCCCCCAAGCTCGTTTCCTGCGCGCCAACGGCCCACGCCCCCAGCAACACCACCAGCACTCCCAGCAATCCCTTTCTCATACACATTCCCCTCTGCCTCTTCGGCCGGTGTTCCCCAAGATATCGAATCCTAACCCGTCTGAAGAAATATTGTTCCAAAAAGAAACGCCGAGGCGGATAGCAACCCAGGCTGGGTCCCCCTAACTATATCTCATTAGCCCCCCCTCGGGGAGGCACACGTGCGCTATATTTCTTGATTTACCGGCCGGGGACACGGCTCCGCCAAAAGTAGGCGAGCGTTGGCCCAGGATGAAGTCGGGCACTTTCGTTCAGGTTGTAGCTATTCAGTGGAACTTGCGGAATCTCAGGGCACAACGCGATAGTTGTGGATACCCGCGCCAAATGAGAAGCTGGCTCCGGCTGCCTGCGGCAGCCACCAGAAACGCCGCATCAAGCCATGATTGCTGGTCATCATGCGGCGCCCGATAAAGTCCATGATCGCCGGGCTCACTTGCGTGGCGGCGTACATCGCACCCGAGTGCGCAAACGGGCGCAACAGCGGATCACCTTCTGTTCCATAGCCGCCGGAAATCGCGCGCCGCGTAGACCAGGCATCAAATGCTGCACCACTGCTTCCCGCGGCCACCAAGGCGTACCAAATTTTCCGTTGCCGCGGCGATTCAATCGGGCGATCCAGTGCAGGCTTGATAGGCGCATTCAGGAATGGCTGGCTGCCCGGGCCAATTCCCTCGGCAGATGAGTTCGTATCCGTCTCATTTGAACCTGCCACCTTGGGCGCGGGCACATCCGGGAGTTTCGACTTGGTTGTGGAGACGGGCTGGGGCGCATTCGAATTGCTGGCGACCAGCGTTTGAGAATCCGCGATGGCAGGAGGTGTGTCAGCCGGAAGCGCGGTACAACAAAACAGCACAAGCGCGGATAGGACCAAGATTCACCTCAGCAATCGCAGGCCGGGGGTGGGATCCTGGTACGCTGCGACTCCTGTACACTCTACTGTACTAAAGGACAGGTGTCACTGGCCCATTGGTCACATTTTTCCATGGTACTTTCTCTGGCCCCCGTTCTGGAGCCTTCGTACCCCCGCCGACACTCTCCCTCGCGATTCAGAGAAAAGACCTGCTATAATCCGGGCCAAGAAGCCGTCGTCCTTTGGTTCGGGGGAAAATGGCTGGTTCGGAATCATCCGCGAAACGCGCGCGCATCCCACAACGTGGCCCGCAGCCACCACGATTCATCGTTATTGAAGGCCCTCTCCGCGTTGGCAAAACCACGCTCGCCCGCCTTCTCGCTGAACGTCTCCATGCTCGTCGCATTTACGATTGCGAGGACAATCCCTTTCTGGCTGATTTTTATGCCGGCCTTCCTGGTGCCGCTTTCCGCGCTCAGATGTATTTCCTGATGGAGCGCCAGAAACGCCTTCGCGAAGTTCTTTCCAGCGATACCCCCGGCCCGGTGTTGAGCGATTTTCTGATGGAAAAAGACCGTATCTTTGCCAACCTCAGCCTCGACGACGATGAACTCAAACTTTACGAACGCTATTACGAGGCCCTGACGGTCGAACTCCCGAATCCCGATTTGGTGATCTACCTCCAGGCCAAGCCAGAAGTGCTGCTGGGGCGCATCGCCAAGAAAAAGGCTCACGAGGAACGCCAGATTTCCACGGAATACGTTCAAGAAGTAGCGCGCGCCTACGAACATTTCTTCTTCCGCTATGAGGGTGCGGATCTTCTCGTCATTGAAACCTCCGAAATCGATTTCGTGGAAAAGAATGAAGATTTGCAGCAGCTTTTGCGCCGCTTGCAAGAGCCCGTGAAAGGCACGCAGTACTTTCTTCCCCTCGGCAGCTCCGACTGACTTCAGTCTCACTCCGCACTCCGGGTTTCTTTTCTTTCTCAATTCGCATAAAGTGCCTTTCGGGACGTTTTGTATCTCGCCCCGGAGGCTGCACATGGATCTCTGGACTCGACGCAAGTTTTTTCTGACCTCGCTGGCGGGGAGCGCGCTCGCCGGCTCAAGCAAGCTCTTCGGCCACGCACTGGATGCATCTGCTAGTAGTCGCCGTGAAGCTGGACTCCTCGACCCTTCACCATCCGAAGGCACGCGCCCGCTCATCATTTCTTCGGCGAATGGTCTGAACGCCCTCGATAAGGGGATGCAAATCCTGAAAAGTGGTGGCGACACCCTGGACGCCGCCGTCGCCGCCGTCACTGTCGTCGAGGATGATCCCAATGATGACAGCGTGGGGTACGGCGGATTACCCAATGAAGAAGGCGAAGTCGAATTGGACGCCAGCGTGATGCACGGCCCCACGCGCCGCGCCGGCAGCGTGGCCTCAGTCCGCCGCATCAAGAATGTGTCTCGCCTAGCAAAGACGGTCATGGAACTCACCAACCACGTCATGATTGTGGGAGACGGTGCACGGCGCTTTGCTGTCGCCGAAGGTTTCGAGGAGATGAATCTTCTGACCGAGCACTCCCGCAAAATCTGGCTTGCCTGGAAAGCCAAGACGAGCTTCAATTGGCGGCCCGGAACGGACAGTCCCGAATGGAAAGATCACATCTCCGCGATCTTCGATCATGATGCGGAGCAAATCGCTTATGCCCTGCGCGTCATTACGTACCCGCCAACCGGTACAATTAACTGCCTTGCTGTGAATGCCAGGGGTGAAGTCAGCGGCACCACCACCACTTCCGGCCTTGCCTGGAAGATTCCGGGTCGCGTCGGCGATTCGCCTGTGATTGGCGCTGGCCTCTTTGTTGATGGCGACGTGGGCGGGGCCGGTTCCACTGGCAAGGGCGAGGAAAACATCAAAATTTCGGGCGGGCACACCATTGTCGAGATGATGCGCAAGGGCATAAAGCCAACGGATGCCTGCATGGAAGCGCTGGGCCGCGTGGTACGCAACTACAACGGCGATAAGGCAAAGCTTGCCACCTTTAATATCCGTTTCTATGCCGTCAATAAAGACGGCGAGTATGGCAGCACCTCTCTCTGGAAGAAGAGCAACGCAGGCAGCAAGGAGGCCATGTTTGCCGTCCATGACGGCACACAGGCCCGCCTGGTCCCGTGCAAGGCTTTCTACGACGAAAGCGGCCACGAAGAATAATGCACGCGTGATATTCACGTCTTATACTTTGTGTATATGGACCAGGCAAATGTTCTGATCATTGGCGGAGGAGTTGTCGGGTGCGCGATTGCCGAAGCGCTTTCCCGCCGTTGGCAGGATGTATTTCTCGTCGAGCAATATCCAAAATTCGGCATGGCCACCAGCACGCGCAACAGCGGTGTGATCCATTCCGGAATCTATTATCCGAAAAATTCGTTGAAGGCACGCCACTGTGTCGAGGGCAATCGCCTCACCAAGGAATTCTGCCTCCAACATAGTGTGCCTTGCCGCACCACGGGAAAGCTTGTTGTTGCAAAGGATTCCGCTGAAGAGAAAGAGCTTCACGCCTTACAGCAAAAGGGAGAGGGCAACGGGGTCGAGGGCCTTCGGATCATCGATGCGGCGGGCATTCGCGGCATCGAGCCTCACATCAAGGGCTATGCTGCCTTGCAAGTCCCTTCCACGGGAATCTGCTCCGCGGAAGACCTCGTGCATGCGTTTGCTCGCCTCGCTGAGGAACACGGCGGCAACCTCGTCAACCACGCCAAGGCTATTTCCCTGGAGCCGGTGAAAGACGCCGTTCGCGTGCGCTTGCGCATCGGCGATGAGGAACAATATGAAACCGAGTCCATCGAAGCGCGCTGCGTCATCAATGCCGCGGGACTCTACTCTGACGAAGTCGCCCAGCTACTTGGCCCGCGTCCTTGGAGAATCTATCCAGTGCGCGGCGAATATTGCGAAATTCGCGGCCCACGCACCGGACTTATCCAGAACTTGGTGTATCCTCTGCCCCGTCACGATGGCCTCTCGCTCGGCCTGCACTTCACGAAAACTCTTTGGGGAACCGTGCTCGTCGGCCCGACGGCCGCTTACGTCGAAGGCAAGGACAATTACGAACGTGACCGCATGACTATTCCGGAATTTGTTTCCGACGCGCAGACTATGCTGCCGGGACTTCAAGAATGCGATCTGCAGCTTGGCTACACGGGCCTGCGCCCGAAACTGGTTGCGCCAGGAGACCACAGCATCGCCGATTTTGTGATTGAACACGATAAGGAAGTGCCGCGCGTCATTCAACTCGTCGGCATCGAATCGCCCGGCCTCACTGCAGCACCCGCCATTGCCAAACACGTCTCCTCCCTAGTAGAAGAAACGCTGCGGTGAGGGAATCCCTCTTACTCCACCACAATCCGTAGAAACTTCTTCTTCCCCACGCGCACGCTGTAACTTTCTGGCTGGTCCACATTCAATTTGCACGCCGGGTCTTGCACAATAGCTCCATTGATCTCCAGCCCGCCCTGCTTGATGAGCCGTTCCGCTACGGACGCAGAAGCAATCCCCTCAAACGAAGCGAGAATTTTCGACCACTTCACAATCCCGCCCGGGAGTGCCAGAGAAACCTGCTTTGCATCATCACGCAGTTTCGGAAACGTAATCTCCAATCCGCCCGGCACTCTTTTCATTCGGATTTCGTCCATCTCCGCCGGCGCTTTCCGGTCGCGGAACACGCGCTGGAAATTTTCTGCCGCCTTCCGCCCCGCATCCTCGCCATGAAAACCGCCGACCACCTCTTCCGCAAGCCGCATCTTCACATCCATCGGATGAAATCGGCCTGATGCGACCTGTCTCTTCAGCGCATTAATCTCCTGCGCTGTGCGGTCCGTAACTAGCTCGTAGTAGGACCACATCAGCTCATCGGGAATGGACATCAACTTCCCGAACATCTCCCCCGGCGCCTCGCTAATCCCCACATAGTTCCCCAGGCTCTTACTCATCTTGCGCTGGCCGTCCAGCCCCACCAGAATCGGCATGGTCAAAACAACTTGCGGCGAAAGTCCGTACTCGCGTTGAATTTCGCGGTGCACCAAAATATTGAACTTTTGCTCCGTCGCGCCCAATTCCACATCCGACTGCAACATCACCGCATCGTAAGCCGTCAGCAAAGGATACAAAAGTTCGTGAACGGCGATCGGCAAATTGTTCTCCAGCCGTGAACGAAAGTCTTCGCGCTCCAGCATGCGTGCCAGCCGGTAGTGCCCGCAGAGGCGCACCACATCATAGCTGGACATTTTTCCAAGCCACTCGCTGTTGTAGCGAACCTCGGTTTTTTCAGGGTCCAGGATTTTGTAGACCTGCGCCAGGTACGTTTTTGCGTTGACTTCCACTTGCTCCCGGATAAGCGGCGGCCGCGTTTCGGATTGCCCGGTCGGGTCGCCGATCATCGCGGAAAAATCCCCGATCAGGAAGATTGCGGTGTGCCCCATGTCCTGAAAATGTTTCAGCTTGCGCAAGACCACCGTGTGCCCAAGGTGAATGTCCGGCGCCGTGGGGTCTACCCCCAGGTACACGCGCAAAGGCTTCCCGGTCTTCACCGAGTTCGCGAGCTTCGCCTTCAGCTCTTCTTCGGGAATGACTTCCGCCACGCCCTTCTTCAAATACGCGAGTTGCTCTTCTACTGGTCTGAACTTCGTCTGTGTCATCTTGATTTGCCGCTCTAGGCCGTGCGCATCACGCGCCGCCCGACGATCTTGAACTTCCCTTCCAGGATAATCTTCACGGCCTCCGTATAAATCCGGTGCTCTTCCTTTAGTATCCGCTCGGACAGGGTGTGCTCGTCGTCCGCATCCTGCACCGGCACAACCGCCTGCAAAATAATCGGCCCCGCATCCAGGTTCTCGTCCACAAAATGCACTGTGCAACCCGCAACCTTCACGCCATAGTCCAGCGCCTGCTTTTGCGATTCCAGCCCGGGGAATGACGGCAGCAGCGACGGGTGAATATTCAAAATCCGTTGCGGAAACGCTGCCACAAAATACGGCGACAACAATCGCATGTACCCGGCCAGGCAGGTCAGGTCCACCTTATATTCCTGCAGGACAGCGGCCACCTGCCGGTCGTACGCTTCCCGCTCCAGCCCTTTCGACGGAATCAGCCGCGCCGCAATTCCCCGCGCCTTCGCGCGCTCCAGCCCCCGCGCGTCCGGCTTATTGCTAATGACGATGGCGATTTCGGCATTGGGTATTCGCCCCGCGGCAACACTATCCGCCAGCGCCTCGAAGTTCGATCCCCGTCCGCTCAACAGCACGCCTATCCGCTTCACCATAAACAAAAAAGTTAACACATCCAGCCATGCCATCCAAATGTACTATTCCTCGCACCTTGACCCAGCCGTTGAGTATCAGATCTAACGTCATGATGATCTTTAGGGTGCAGAAAAGTCCTCAATCAACAGCGTGCTGACCGAGTAGAATGCACAAGTGGACTTCGAACCAGCGCATTCATCGGAGGCAGTATGAGTGAAACAAGCAACGAGGAGAGCTTTAGCAAACTGCCAGAGGGTTCCAAAGGCGAACGGCAAGATGAGAAGATTTACTTCGAGTACAGTGCCTCTCTTCGGATTTTTGGGATCATCGCAGACCTCGACGGAATCACGCACCGTCTCGGTGTTATGCCAACCCATACTCATCGCCAAGGCGACCGCCGGGGACCTACTTCGACGCCGTACAAGCACGACATGTGGAGTTACACCGCTCCAGTGAAGAATACCGAATCCCTTCATGTCCACATCGACGCACTATGGAACACCCTTAGGGAGCACAGACAGTTTCTTCTCCAACTAAAACATCCACTGACGGTAGATGCATTTCTAACCTATAGTAGCAATTGCGATCACGCGGGCGTAGAAATACCATATCAAAGCCTTGAGATGTTTAGGGAGTTGCAAATACCGTTCGGGCTTTCGATCATCGTGGTCTAGAACGGCATGCAAGATCGCTGAACACCTGCCAAGGGCTGGTCTAAGTGAACGATTAACCCAGTTCCCGACAACTTGCTCATTGGCAGACCAAGTCAGAGACTCCAGCGAAGTGATCACTGTTGCGCCGCCGCAAACTGCGCAAACGTAATGAAATGCCCCGCCGGGTCCTTCACGCCAATTTCCGTCGAGCCATAAAACGTGTTCCGTTCCGGCATGTACACTTCGGCGCGTTTCACTGCTGCCTTCACACTCTCCAGGCTATCCACTTGCACATACAGAAAAGTCGGCCCCTTGCGCACATCCCCACCAATCGCTGGCATATCCTTGTCCACGCTCGCGTATGTCTGATACATGACTTCCACGCCATCCTTTTCCAGTATCACGAATCCCAGCTTGTTCCCTTCCGGTACTTCCGCGGTTTTCGTGAACTCCAGGCCGTCAATCCAGAACGGCAACACCGGCTCAATCTCCTTCACAAAAAGCACGGGCGTAAGTTTCTTGACCATGACCTTCGTCTCCTTTCCCGTCGCGGACGAATTAGCTTTCTGCTTCGATCGGCGTGAAGCATCCGCGCTCCGCAAACCGGCGGCGGCAACCAGTAACGGCGCTAGTACTCCCGAGAAAGCTAGCTTTGCCCCCATAAAAACCTCTTGAGTGGCAGACCACAATTGCGGTACATTCTGCTTTAGCCTATAGCGAAAGTAAAGCGAAATACGAAAGGTGCTCCCATGACTCAATCACGACGCCTGCAAGACCTTATCTCCGTCGGCCCAGCCATCGAGCGCGATTTCCACCTGCTCGGCATCCGCACCGTCACGCAACTCGCCAAGCACGATCCCTACAGACTCTATTCCCGCCTGGAACGTCTCACCGGCCAACACCAGGACCCCTGCGTCCTCGACACTTTTCAAGCCGCCGTTGCCCAGGCACGCAACCCGCGCCTTCCCGCGGAAAAATGTCAGTGGTGGTATTGGAGCCGCAAACGCAAGTCGGCAGCCGCTTCGTAGGGGTCCAGCGCAGTGCACGACCCCTATCAAGACAAAATCAGGAATTGGTGATCAGGGGCGAGCGGGGCTTTCGAGAGCCTTGGCCACGCCCCAAACCGTGAGGCCCGCAGTGACGCCTGCGGCGACGTACACGAAGCGGCTCTGGCCTGGGGCGATGGGAAGCTTTCCTTTCACCATCTCGAGCGGAGCGCAGGGGCGATGATCATGGTATCTGTGGTAATCGCTGGCATCGGGAGAAAGATATTCACGGTAACTGATTTCGTTTTCCGCATGGACGCGGTAAGCCTTGCCTTCTTCAACCAAGCGTGATTCGGAACCCACCTGAACATTGACCTGGCCACGCAGGCTGGTGACGGTGATGTTGCACGGGTCATCCATGGAGACGCGGCCCAGGTCGGCGAGCGAGAGTACCGGGGTGACACGCACGTCGGAAGCCACGATCACGATATTCTCGTGGCCGCCTGGAGTGGTGTAGATGGCGGTACCGTGATTCAGCTCAACGATGGCGCCGTAGGGAGCGCGATAGACGTGGGCGCCCGAGGAGGCCTGAAGTTCGAGGGAAAGAGCGCCGACCCGAACGAGCAAGGAACCGGCGTCCTCGGTCGAGAGGTAGTCACCGGAATAGACAGTGGCACCTTCCGCGGCAGTGGCATCGCCGATGTGAGCCGAGGCAGATTTGGCGACGAGGCCGAGAGCGGGATTTGATGAGGGTTGCGTCTGCGCGTATGCGGGCACGTATGCGCACGACAATATGAAAACGGCGACCACGAAAAGGCGGTAAGTGATGTTCATTGGCGTTGCTTCTCCTTCAAACAGACGGAACCAGGGGCGCAGGGGCGATTGCTGGCGGGAATCGTGATGGGATGATGGACAGGCGCGGACGTTTGTGCTGAAGAGGCCGCGGGAGCGAACTGAAGTTTCATCGCAGGATCTCCAAAGAAGATCCACGTACGCCGCACATCACTGTCGGTGGTGCCGGTTTTGGCCTGGAGGACGAGATAGCCGATTGGAAGGTTCGGATTGCTGGCGAATGCGTGCAGAAATGCCTGATTCATGGAGGATTGCGGTGCCTGTTCTGTGAACCCGGAAGAGGCCCAGACGGCGACGGCGCCGCCATTGGGAGCGAGAAGAAGCGAATCGGCGAGGCTGCCGGCGGAAGGATCCTGGAAGAATCCATTGAGGCAATCCATGAGGAGATAGACGGGGAGACGCCCGCCGTTGGAAAGTGCCGCGGCATCGTTGATGTCAAAGAGATCGGCGAAAGACCACTGCTGTTGGGCGCCGTGGCCGCTGTAATCCACAAGAAGTTCCCCATTGTTGAGGGCGGTGAGAATCTGGGAACGGGCGGTGGCAACATCAAGAGTATCGGCAAGGATCTCCGAGGTTTGCAAAGTAGCGGGCAAGGTGGCAGCCGCGGAATTTGCGGCAGTGGTAAAATTGGAGTCGATATTCTGATCCGCAACCAGCAAGCCTTGTGAATTCCAGGAACCCGCAAAACTGCCATTCTCGTAGCCAATGATTTTGGAAACGACAAGATCGGCCTCGGCAGGGGTCTGCACGGGCAAGCGTCCCGTAGGAATCGTGGCGAAACCATTCTGAGTAAAGTCGGTGAACCAATCGTCGGAAGCGGTCTTGAAGGCGGCGGTTTCGATCATGCGGGTGGGCACGAAATCGAGATAGCCGTATCCCAGGTAATTGCGTGGGTCGAGCGAGGCGTCGCCGACAAGCAGGATGGATTGCGGCTTGCGCTGCCAAACGGAGGTAGCTTCCTGGAGGAAGCTGCGGACGGCGAAGGGGCTACGCTCACCGTAGTTGTATTCGTCGTAGATCTGGTCGGTGGTGACGAGCGAGACGTGGTGGCCCTGGGATGCACGCAAGCGCACGAGTGGCGCGAGGCTGGGGACGAAATCGGGATGAGTAATGATCACGACGTCAGCGCCAACGCGGCGATCGTCGAGGAAAGTGGGAACATGCTGGGAGAGAGAGACCGGAGTGGAAATGGCGTCATGCGCGAAGGCAAGAATGGTGCGAACGGCGGGCCCGCCGGTGGAAAGAGCGAGAGCAGCGGTATAAGCGCCGGATTCGAGCGAGACCTTGGCGGCCAGTTCCGAAATATTGAGCGGATCGGTGATGTCAAACACGCGGATCTGCGGATTGGTGAAGCCGGTGATGTGGAGTTGCGAGCCGGACGAGGCGGTGGCGCGGAGCCAGTCGGTATCGGCAGCGTAAGTGTGGGCATAATGAAGCGCGATGGATTGCACGACGCTGACGTCGTTGTCGCCATTCAGAGCGGTGAGGGTGACGGTGTTTGTGCCGTTTTGGAGTAATGAGGCCTCAACCGGGAAGGACTGCTGCGCGAGGACTTGGCCGTAGAAGTCCATCTCACCGATGGTGGCGCCATTGAATTGGACGGTGACGCGGTGGTCCTGGGCGTCGGTGCCGCCTTGCAGAGCAAGGTCCACGGAAATCGGCAACGGCGAAGTCGGGTCCATGTGCGCGACGGCAAGAGTTTGATCGGTGGGATCCGAGGTGATGATCGCGCCAAAGAAATTGTCGTTGTTTTCGCCGTTGAGCAGGGCGGCGAAGTAGGTGTAGCGGTCTTCTCGAAGGACCGTAAAGGGGAAGCTTGCAGGAGCAGTGCTTCCGGAAGCGGGTGAGAGAACCGGGAGGATGCGCTTGGGCCACTGATTATCACTGATCAGCCAATAGATACGGTCAGCGGAAAAGGGCGTATCAATGCCGGTTCCGTAGAATTCGATTACGGGGCCAAGAGATGGAGCGGAGGTAGTGCCGGCCGTCAGGAGAAGCGGCTGTTCCACTCCTTCAGCGTAGAGGTGCAGCGTGCGTGGGTCAGTGTAGCGATCGAGGCCCTCGGCAAAAAGCTGTGCAAAGGAAACACGGTACCATCCTTCGTGATCAACCGCGATTTTGACCGCCGCATGATCGGCGACGCTGAGAGGCGGCACGCCTGGCGGATAAATGGGGAGAACGGGCCGCGGAGCCTGGAGTAACGGCATGGGGCCGTTCGTCGAAAGAGGACGAGCGGAGGCATGAAGTTCGGTCAAGAGTGGCGATGGCTGAGTCGGCGCGACAGAAGCGGACGACTCAGTGGCGACCGATTCGGGATAAGCGGGGCCATGGAGGCTGCGCGTGCCATTGACGTCCACATCTTCGACCCAGTAAGCGGCATCACGGGAAGGCTGGCGGTCAATCCAGAGATACGTCTTGGCGGCGTGCTGGGGCCGGCCACCACGAAGACGGAGAGCAGACCCGGCGATGAGAGAAGGATCAATGCGCGTGCGAGCGGAAGCATCCTCACGATAAACATGGAAACCGAGATTGCGGGATTCCTCGTTGGTGTGCCACTCGAGGATCACGGAACCATCGGGCTGAGAGAAGGCGTGGAAGGAGGAGATGTCCACGGCGGTGGGGGATTGGATAGAAGAAACGGAAGTGGCGATGAGCGGGTAAGGGATGTACACAGAACCAGAACCAAGCGTGGTTTCGGTCCCAGGATTCGTTGCCAGATTGACGGTGATCACTCCCGTGGTGGTGTTAATCGACTGGATGGCTAGATTCAAGACGTTATAGCCGGCCGGTGTAAAACCAGTCGTCGTGAGGGTCGAGGCGGTTGTCAGGCTGGTTGGCAAAGGCGTGGAGAACGTGAACGAAGCGACACCGCCCGCCCAGGTTGTAGCCGTTGCCGGTCCTAGCGACGTGGGCGCGTTGGGAACCGTGGTCGTGGAAGTGAGGGTGGCGGTGTTGGTGGAGAGACTAGCGGCACTAAAGGTCGTGGCAGTGACGTTGATGTTGATGACAACAGTGCTGCCGACGGCGAGGCTGCCGATGGTGCAGACCACCGTGGTTGTACCAGTGCAAGAGCCAGCAGATGTGGAATACGAGTTAGCGATGTAGGTCACCTCGGGAGGGAGCATGTCGGTGACGGTGAAGGAGCCGGTGGCGGCGGCTGGGCCGCCGTTCGAGACGGCGATGGTGTAGCTGAGTGTGGAACCTTGGTTGACGGGTTCAGGAGAAGCAGTCTTCGTGATGCTCACGCTGGACTGGGTGGGCAAAGCGACGACGGTGGATGCGGTGGCGGAATTATTGGAAAGATTTGGATCGCTGACGGTGCTAGAGACCGAGGGAGTAGCGGAGATGACGGTGCCGGAAGCAACGCCCGCATTTACCTTAACGACGAGGGGGAAATTGGCGGAGGCACCGGCGGCAAGAGTCCCAGTGAGGTTGCAGGTGAACGTGCCCGTGGAGCCGATCGCGATGGGGTTGCACGACCAACCTGTGGGAACAGTGAAGCCGGTGGGAACTGTGGAATTTGAAGAGAGCGTCGTGTTAGCAGGGATGGTGACGGTGAAGGTGGCGTTGGTTTCGGAGGCGGGGCCGTTATCGGTGACAGTTTCTGTGAAAGTGACATTATTGCCCTGAGTCACAGGATTGGGCAGGGCGGAAGCCGTGACAGCGAGATCGGCTTGGCTGGCGCTGGCGGCAACCGTGAAGCTGGCCGAGGCAGTGTTGTTGGAATAGTTGGGATCGGGGGTAGAAGAGGAAACAAAATCGGTGGAGGTAATCAGGGTGCCTGGCGTGTCAACGCTGAGGACGGTCAGGACAACGGTGATCGCGGGGCTGGACGAACCGGAGGCAAGAGGAGAGGAGTCCAAGCAACTAATCGTGCCCGTAAAGCCGCTTTGCGAGCCAGATGTGGGGTAGGTGCTCCAGCCGGAAGGGCAGGCGAGGGATTGGAGAGTGGTGCCGGTAGGAATGGTCTCGGTGAACTGCGCATTGGCGGAAGCGGATGGACCTTGATTGGTGATGATGGCCTGGAGAGTGGCGGTCTGGCCAGCGACGACAGTGGGAACGGTAGGATTGGTGAGAACGTTGGTGATGGCCAGATCGGCAGTACCTGTGACGCCGACAGGAGTGAGGGCAATGGCAGTGTTGTTGGCAAGGTTGGGGTCTTGTGTGCCGGAGGTGATGTTGGCAACATCCACGATTTGCGTACCACTGAGGCTAGCTGCGCTGCCAACTGTGACGACGACGGTGAAAGTGCCGGTGCCGCCGACACCGCTCGCCACATCTGGATTCGTGCAGGTGATGACACCGGTCGAATTGATGTTCGCAGTGGAATTGCAGGTCCAGCCAGCGGGCGGCGCGATAGACTGGAACGCCGTATTCGCCGGAATGGCCTCAGTAAATACAGCATTGACGGCATCGAGGGGACCGCTGTTGCTGACGACCTGCGTGTAGGTGATTGTGCCTCCGGGCAGGACCACGGGTGGAATGGCGGTATTGGTGACGGCAAGATCGGCGGAGGCACAGTAGGCGCCGGATTGCGTGCCGGGAGTTTCGGTGATGACGTCGGTAGTAACAACCATGCCGGCCTGACCGGGAGTGGCACCGTAGGAATCCTGCACTGTGTCGGTATTCCCGTTGCTGCCAGCAGCAACGCTGGAACTGGCCGGTGCCGCAGATAGGAAAATGACGCCGCCACCACCGCCGCCACCTGGGCCATGGCGCTCACCGGGAAAACCACCAGGGGCTTTGGCGGGCCATGCGTTTCCGCCGGTGCCGCCATTGGCGATGGCGGTGAGGCCGGTCAAACCGCCGGCGTTGGCGAAAACGAGAATCGAGCCACCAGCGCCGCCGCCGCCCGTGCTGTCGTTCTCAGTGCTCAGAGTGGATTGCCCGTTGGAAGTAATCGTTCCGGTGCCCGTAACGCTGCCGGCATGAATGATGGCGATGCCGCCGCCAGCGCCCCCACTGCTGTAGATGCCCGTGCAGTCTGCGCCGCAATCGGCGTTGCCGGTCCCGCTGGCGAGAATGTAGTACGAACCGTCGTTGGTGGTGCCCGCGCCGCCGCCGCCCCCCATCACAAGTGCGCTGGTGGAAGCGGGGAATGCCACGCCGCCGAAACCTCCGTCGGTGGAATTCGTAGCAGCCATGCTGTTCCAGCCATAGCCACCCTGTCCGCCCGTGCCGCCATTGCCGCCTGCGCCACCGCCCGAGTTTTCACTATTGGAGGCAGGAGCGCCGTCGGTACCGCCGCCGCCGGCGTTGGCCGGAGCACCACGCGCGTAGCTGCCGCCGGGGAGAGTATCCGGAGGAGTGCCACCGGTCGTGTCCGTGGCCGTAGTGGTTATTGCGATATTGGCCGGGGCGAGATACCGGGGAGTACCAGCGATGCCTTCGCCTTTAGAGGCGTTGGTGGCAACCGAGGCGAGCGTGACGTAATCCGTGATTGCTCCAGCGCCGCCGGCAAGGATCCTGCCACCGCCACCACGAAAACCGAGAGCATCGAGAGTAACAGTGCCACTGAGAGTGAGTTGGGAAGAAACGTCGATTGCGAGGACGCCACCGACGGAACCATTCCAAGCCAAAGGAACAAGCCCGGAGCTGAGCGTCGCGGAGGTGTATTGGGGAACGCGAATGACCTGATAGGTTTGCTGACCACCCGTGGAGACGGAACCGGTTCCCTTCGTAGTTACTGCGCCCGGGTTCGTTGTCAAGGCAACAGTGATCACGCCTGTTGCGGTGTTCACCGTCACGATGGGTGCCGTGAGATTGTAGCCCGCAGGTGCAAAACCAGTTGTTGTCAGCAGAACATTTGGGATCAGGTTTGCAGGTAGCGGGGCGGGAAAAGTAAATGTTGCGACATTGCCTGCCCAAGTTGCAGCCGTGGCCGTCCCCAGCGAGGCTGAAGGCGCAACAACGTAGGAATAGCTATTCAGCAAGCCGCCGGTGGGGCCAGTGCCAGTGAAAGCGAGAGTGCCACCAGCGACGGGGACCGCGCTGGTGGCAGTGACAAATTCAAAGAGGCCGGAGCTGCCGAGACTGGTCGAACCGGAGCCTGGATCACCGGGCAGGCCGTCGCCATAAGAACTCGATTGGGTATCGTTGATAGAAGCATCCTGCATTTGGATGATGAGCAGGAGATCGCCGGCAGCGATGGCTTTCTGAGCACCACCCGAGGCAGCCGTCCCGAGCGCAACGGAAGTAGAAGCAGAGGCAAGAGTGCCTGTGGCAGTAGGCGGGTAATAGGCGTTGACAATACCGGTGATAGAGCCGGGCGCACCATCGCGGCCAGGAGTGGCACACGCGAGGGGCTGGACGACGGTGTAGGCGGTAGCCGTATTGTTGAGAGTATTGGGGTCGCCGGTAAGAGCGGCTGTGGCCGTGTTGGTAAGAGTGGTGGCACTGGAAGGAGCAGTGACGGTAATGGTGATGGTGGCCGTCGTGGACGCAGCCATAACAGTCGTAATGGAACAAGATATGGTCGTGGTGCCCGAACACGACCAACCGGCCGTGGCGGTGGAGGACACAAAGGTAACGCCAGCGGGAAGAGTATCTGTTAGGACGCCTGCGGTGACGGGAGCGGTGAGCTGGCCGAGATTTTGAACTTGAATTGTGTAGGTAAGATTGGAAGAGACGAACACGGGGGTGGGAGAGACCGACATAGAGACCGACAGGTCAGAAGTGGTGGTCGGCTCAACGATAATGGAACTGACGCTGGTGTTGTTGGAGGGAGTGCCATCCACGAAGGTGGAATTCGTAACCGTAGCGGAATTCTGGATGGTGGTGCCAGAGGCGGTAGCAGCAGTTACTTCATAGGTGATGGTGAGGGTACTCGCTGTCGCGCCAGTGGCTAGCGTAGCGTTGTAAGTACAGATGACGGGGCCGGCAGCGCCGACAGCGGGGGTCGTACAAGTCCAATTTGTGCCCACGTTGGCTTCATAGACCGTATTCGGTGGGGTTTGCATGTAAACGGTGATCGTGCCGGTCGTGACAGTGGCGCTCGACGCGATGTTCTTGACGATTTCGGTGTAGCTGTAATTTGTGCCAGCTGCAACAGCAGTGGCAGAAGCAGTCTGGGTGAGTTGGAGGTCGGCGGTCTGGGCGTTAGCCGCGGGGGCTAGGAATGTGGCGAACAGGAGAGAAAGGACGAAAAATCCGAAGAGAAGGAAGGCGGCGCGGCGAAGGCGCAGGATTGCCGCGGCGCGGAGGCGGCGGAGGATGGCGCGCATTGGATGAACAAAGCGAGTTTGAAATGGAGTGAGAGATTGTTCGCCGGAGTTTTGCTGCAGAACAATCACTTTTCCGAAAACGTGAGAAGCGGACGGGTCGGAATCGATGGCGGAATAGCTGCGGGTAATGACGGTGCCTGAGGAAGGATTGCAGGATTCCACGCGGTGAACGCGCAAACCGTCGGGATTTTGAACGAGGGCGATGTCGCCGAAACACAAGTCGCGATGGTCCGCAGGGGCAACGAGGACTGAGTCGCCATCGAGGATGTTGGGGCGCATGCTTTCGCCGTGCACGCGGAATTGCACGCTGTGGCCTTTGCGAAGGAGCGTCGAACAGAGTTGAGCGAAGAGTTGCGAATTCTTACGCTGCTGAAGCTCACGGACGGGCATGGCGAATAGCCTCCACTGCGCTTCCCGTCGGAGCAAAACGGAAAATCGAACATGGAATCGAACGAGTGAGTTCTTCCAGAAAATTCAAACTGAACTGAATACCGTCGCGGAGGTAATGCGGGACAAAGGCGCGGGCGAAGAGTTCCGCGGCGGCCTGAGCGGGGGCCATGGGCAACAACTGATTGTCCGGTGCCTGTTCGAGAAGAAAAATCGCGGAGAGCGCGACTTTGCCCTGAGAGGACACACCGGCGTCGCCATGCCAAGGAGTGCCGTACATCCAGAAGGTGTTGTCCTGCTTGCGAAGGATGATGCGATCGTCGCTGAGAAGTTTTGCGCCGGGCTGCGCCATCCACAAGCGCGCGGTGGTGCTCTTTCCCGCGCCAGAGTGGCCGAGGAACAGGTAGCCGCTGCCATCTTCGTCCGCGAGGCCCAGTGCGTGAACTTCCACGCCTTCGCCGAGAGCGAGGCGATGCATCATGACCAATTCGTCGATGGGATATTCCAGCGGGAATACTGGGGCATCGGAATCATAAACGGCGCGCTTGAGAACGATATGACCGCGCTGAAACTGCGGGTCGAACCAGGCGGCTTTGTAGGGAGAGGGACCGAGTGTGGGACTGGAGAAATAGAATGTGGTGCCGAAGGGGCCCGCAAAAGCGGACCAAAGTCCCCCAGAGACAAACGACGGCGTGCCGCCGGGAGTTTCCAAAGAATGCGCAAAGTAAGCTTCGAGCTCAGTATCACAGGGTTGGCGCAAACTAGAAGGCAACAGGAAGGGATGGTGTTCCTTGTCGATGGCCACCTGCATGCCGGGCTCGCACCACATGCCAAAGGACAAACCACCAATTTCGAGAGAAACGCGGATGGCCGTGGAAAGTGCGGGTTGGGGGTTTTCGAGTAGTGTGGGCACTTTGCGATCTCCGGTTTCTAGACAGCTCACGATCCCTGGCTTCGGCAAGAAACGACGCTTTTGCATCCACCGTGTGCCGGTCCTGCTGAGCCGCTGGTTTTGCAATGGCCGAGCACAGCTTCTTCCGGGCGAAGAGAGACACGTACAACCTGCGGCGGTTGGTACGCGGCTTTCGCGAGATTTGCTGGTTTCGGCGTTTCGTTCATTTCTGCGACTTGCCTCTTTCGCGACTCTTACCCTTGGCGCGTCCCGCACGAAGAACATCCACCGGAACCGCAGCCTCCCCGTTGGCCGAGAACGGGGAGCGTGGTGTTCAAGGGAAACAGCGGAACGATGTTTACGAACTGGGGCGACTCCTGTTGGAGCCGCTGGGCGGAATTCTTCAGTTGCTCGTGGTGAATACCGCCGTTACAACACGGGCAATCGCCATGCGGGGGGACTTCGATCCCCAGCGTATAGGCGCGCAAGTGAGCCACCTGACAAAGAAATTCGACAGGAGTTTCCGCGTCGCCGCTTTCGAGTTCGCCGTTGGCGGGACACATGCTGCACAGGGATTGCAGGCGACAATGAGTGCAGATGGTTTGGCGCTCACGTTTCGACTCACGAATCTCCTGCAACTTGCCGTTCCAGCCTTCCGCAAAGCTGCCTTCGCGGAGGTTATAGCCATCGCGGTGGGAAATCACACAGATGGTCAAGTGGCCCTGCGGATCAACGGCGCAACCATTCTGTCCGCCGCCGCAGGTGTATTTTTCCGGGCCATGGGGTTGCGGCACGGCTGCCTGTTCAGCTTCCGCCATTTTCTTGTATTCGGCCTTGCGAACGGGGTCACGAAAATCGAGTGCAACCACCTGCTCCGGGGAAAGGCGCACGGCTAAGGGACTTTGCGAGCAATCGGTTCGCGGGTTTACGAGCGGATCGAACTTGAATTCGACGCCCAACTCCTGCTCGGCAAAACGCTTCATTTCATACACTTCGTGAAAATTGATGGTGGTGGGGACGGTTTTGAGCTTGAGAGGAAGATTGCGCTCGTGGAGCAGGCGAATCCCCCTCATGCAGCGATCGTAGGAACCGGGGATTCCTGTGAGGGCTTCGTAGGTTTCGCGAGTGGCGCCGTAGAGAGTGATTTCCACGGCAAAAGGACGATATTCAACAAGATGATCCGCGATGCGGGGCGTGATCATTGTGCCGTTGGTGAAGAGAGTGATGAGGAAGCCGCGCTTTTTTGCTTCCGTGTAGATGTCGAGAAAATCCTTGCGGGCAAAAATTTCGCCGCCGGTGTAAAGGATCCAGAGACAGCCCATTTCGACGAGTTCATCGAGAAGGCGGATGTGCTCCTCGAAGGTCATTTCCTGCCGACGGGCCTGGGAATCGTGCATGGGGAGATTGTTGTAGCAGTGCTGGCACTCGAGGGGGCAACGGTGCGTCATTTCAATCGACACTTCCACGGGAGCGCGGCGACCCATCTGGCGCTTGTGGATCTGCGTGGAGAATTCGCCGTACGTGGCGGTCTGTAACACCTAATTGCCTCTTCCCTTAAAGCCAAAACAAATCATGTATTTGCGGCCGCAGGCGGTTCCTTGCGGAATCCGCGCAAGCCTTCAAGCAACACACTCAATAAGCTTTTCTTCCAGCAGCGAATCCAGGAAATCGTGAATGTCGCCTTGCGCCTGTGCCGTGGTAACGTCAAATTCATCGCAGATACGCTGAACCATCTCCGGGACAGTGTGTCCCTCCGTCATGAAATTCCAGAGAACCGAGCCGACGGGATTCAGTGTGTAGAGAGAATTCAGATCACCGACACCGTGGCGAATGGGGACAATGATGAGTTCGCCTTCGATCTGGCGCGAGACCACCTCGCGATTGCGTATAAAGCGGCCGTTATCGGGCAGCATAGAGAATTGACAAACCTCCACTAGGGCGTCTGTTCGAAACTGGAATGCCCTTTTAAAAAGTGTCTAGTACTGGAACGGGGGCTGTCATGAGACGAAAGTTTAGGTGTACCCTAACGGTACTCAGTTACAGTTTGGGCATCTTCCCCAGGGGTAACGGTGTCAAAAGAACGATATTGGGGGGAATACCGGCAGAGGTGGAGGAAGGCGTCGGGAGACCTTTTTTCTAGGATTTAGCAACTGCGGACCGGCCCTACGGGCCACTTGGAACGCGAAGAGATCACATGGAGGTCAGCAGGAAATCCAATTCCATCAGGAGCGTACGAGGTATTGGTCAGGCGCAAATCAAGGAGAAGGGGCTGTTGAACGCGAGGCTCGGATCTGCATCACGGCAAAGAAACTTGAGAAATCCAACTGCAACTCAGTTCGTGTATCTTGCAAAGTACGATTGTGGCAGCCTTGGGCGGTGTGTGGTTCGGGTTTGACACCTTTGTGATTGCGCGTACGACGCATGCTTTGAGCGCGCTCAACCGATTGTCTCCAGGGATGTTGGGCATGCCTTTGCCAGCGGCGTTATAGGAAACGATCATAGGCACAATGACAGCCGAGATTCTCGGAGACAAGTGACAGGGCTGCAACCGATTGACATGAAAAGTGAAAGGTGGAACGGGCTTGGTGCAGCAGGAGCCAGTGCGCTTTATTCTGACGGCCAGTAGGTCCTGCAGCAGGAGAGAGATACGGTGTACAGGAGTGGGTGGACCCACACAATCTGATGGACGACCAAGAGCCCAAGCCGGGTCGTAGCAAAGACGCGGGTCTGAGACGACCCGGTAGGACTCGTGCGCCTGCAAAGGGCGACAGCTCACCGAGCCAAGTGCCACTCGACGGTGCCACCTTTATTGAGCAGCCCACGAATCCTCCTGCGGATCCAGGGGGCAGGTGATCTTAGTGGGCTCGCCAGGATTTGAACCTGGGACCAACGGATTATGAGTCCGCTGCTCTAACCGCTGAGCTACGAGCCCCACGAGAGATAATGTACTGATTTTATATGGAATTTGGAGAATTGGGTGGAAGATTTGGGAAGGCCCAGAATCCCCATTTTAGCAAAGTGGTTGGGCTGCCGCGCATTCCATTCGCTGTGATTCTGTCGGTAAATCCGGCCGCCTAGTCGGGAAATCCGGCAACTTCCACCTCAGTGAGACGCGCAAGTTATTCAAATCACATGTCGGCAGAGAAGTTGCATAGGAACAGAGCGATTGCTGTTCTTGTCTGTTGGGAGGATCCCTAAGATGCCGAACGATGATTGGGTCTTTTGGCTGAATGTGACAAACATCGCGCTGGGGCTCGTAGTAGTTCTTGCGGTGTTGGTTACCGCGTACGGACTGGTTTGGGAATTAGTGAGCAGGCACAAGAAGCCAGCCGGTCAAGCTGAGATGGACAAAGAGCTGAATGCGATGTGGCAAAGTGAATATGGCCACAGCCTCTCAGTGCCGGAATTGGGAATGACCATGGCTGACGGTGGCGAGCGAACGAAACCGGCGCCTGCGCAACCGACGCAGAAAAAACGCAGCTAAGTGTGAGACTATGGCGTGCCCATTTCTCAAAGAAGGTCGCGCGCAGTACTGCCTTGCCGCTCCGGCCCGGAAGCTGATTCTGGAAGGGCCCGGCGTATCCGGAGCAGGACGCTGTACGTCACCGGAGTATTACCGCTGCGATCTGGTGGCAGCGAAGGAATTGCGGGCAGACCGATGCCCACACCTCGAAGAACTCCACGTACAGTATTGCGGAGCCACTTCGCCAACAAAGTTGATACCTTTCAGCGAGTCACAACTTTCGAGTTGCACTTCTGGCGGTTATCGTTACTGCGATTCGTATCTCTCGCTGGCGCGGCCTCATGGTGTTCTCACCCCACCGTCGGATCTTCTGTACTCCCCGAATCACTTTTGGCTGGCGGTCGAGGATTCCGGATTATGCCACATCGGAATTGACGCCTTTCTGTCGGATGTAGTTGCAAATGTTGACGGCTTGACGTTTGTGACCACACATGGCACGCAACGGCCAGTGATAGCGTTGAACGTCCACGGCGTGGACTGGCCCATGACATTTCCAAACCCACTCATGATTCAAAAAGTGAACTGCTACGTGCGCAGCGATCCCAAGCGCGTTATTTCCGACCCTTACGGTTCAGGATGGTTATTCTCCGGATGGGAACTGCCGGGGCGAACCAGGGCTGGTCTGATTACCGGGCCTCCTGCAGCGGCGTGGCAGGAAGAGGAACAAGAACGCCTCGCGCGGGAGATCCACGAAACGCTTGGACTGAGCTGTGACGGCGGCCGCCCCGTGCGCGGAGTAGGCAAGCTATTGTCACGGCAACAACTGGTGTGTTTGTTCCAACACTACTTTTCCAATACCCACTGGGGACCAAAGGAATGAACTTGAGGAGATACCTTCTTGTTTTTGGGTTCGGATTTGCTCTTGCCGTCGTGACTGGTTGGGTCGCTTTCCCGCGCGCTCTCTACGTCCGTCGTGAACAACCTCTGGCCTTCCATCACAAAACACACAGCGAAAAATCCGGCCTCACTCAGTGCGATTCCTGCCACTCGTTGAGCAGTGATGGAGAATTCGCAGGGATGCCTTCGACAGAAATCTGCGCGGGGTGCCACGCCGAGAAGCTCGGAACATCTAAATCCGAAGCCACGCTGGTTGACAACTACGTAAAGCCGGGACGCGAGACGCCTTGGTTAGTATCTTCGCGGCAGCCGGCCAACGTCTGGTTCTCGCATGCGATCCACACGCGCGGCGGCGGCCTGGCCTGCAGCGAGTGCCACGGAAACTACGGGGAATCCGATGAAATACGAATTTACGAGCAAAACCGCATCAGCGGCTACAGCCGCGATATATGGGGCCACTCCATCTCCCGCCTTCGGCGCGCGCCGCACGATGGCATGAAGATGAGCGACTGCGAAGCGTGTCATCGCCACCACAACATCGAGGTGGGCTGCCTCGGTTGTCACGAATGAAGGAGCAACCATGAAGTTTTCCAGGCGCGACTTGTTGATTGGGAGTGCCGGAGCCACGGCAGGACTCCTGCTCACTCCCGTGCCGTGGAAGTTGTTGGGAGACGTCTCCATCTGGACGCAGAATTGGCCGTGGATCCCGCAACCGGCGCGCGGGCCCGTTGAGACGAAACAATCTTTCTGCACCTTGTGTGACGGTGGGTGCGGTGTTCGCGTACGAATGGCGGCTGGCTATCCGGTCGGCATTGCCGGCATCAAGAATCATCCGATAACCAAGGGAGCCTTATGCCCGCTGGCTTTTGCCGCTCACCAGTTGAATTGGCATCCGCAGCGGTTGCGGGAAGTGCGTCATCGTGGGCGCGCGGCGAGCTGGGGAGAAGCACAGGCGGCGTTTGAAAAGGCTTGCGGCGAGGGGCCGGTTGCGGTGATTGATGGCCGGTCTGGAAGAGCGGCTTCGTCGGTGTTGGAAGCGTTCGCCCGGAAACAAAATGGCAGCTATCACGTGGTGCTCGGTGCGGAGAGTGAAGGGCTGGCGCCGTATGCAGACTGGAGCGGCGTTCCTGTAGCCGCGTTGGGCTATGATCTGGAAAATGCGCGGACCGTCGTCAGCTTTGGTGCACCGATGCTGGATGGCTGGGGAACACCTGGCCGCTTCACGCGACTCTGGAGTGAACGGGCAGCAGGCGCCGCCGACCCGCAACTTCGATTGATACAAGTTGATTCGTCATTGTCCCGGACAGCAGCTCTCGCATGGAAATGGGTTTCAATTCGCGAGGGAAGCGAGACGGAACTCGCCGCTGGCGTGGCGCGAGTCCTGCTCGAAGAGCACTTGGTGAGTTCGCATGGGCCCATGCCGCAACTGTCACTGGCTGAAGTTGCTGCGCAAACCAGCCTGACCACGGAGGCAATCCGCGATCTGGCACGGAACATGGTTGAGAATCGACCGGTGATGGTAATCGCGGCGGACGGCAATCCTGCAGTTGCGGCGCTGAACGTTCTCCTCGGTGCAGTAGCAGCCCCAGGCGGAATCGGCAAAAGAGGAGAACACCTACAACCGCGGGCTCCGTCTGAAGCGTCCATTGGCTCGCCTCGCGCGCTGCTGCTCGACTCCACCGTGCCTTGGGAATTTGTTCCTGAAACAGCCGCCGAGGTGTTTCGATTCGCTGCATGGGATGGCGGCGGGAACAAAGCAGATTGGCTGCTACCAGCTCCCGGGTTTCTGGAAGAGCTTACAGATGTGCTGACGGCGCCCACTTCAGCGGTCGAAACCTATGCGGTGGCCATGAACCTGGCCGCCCCTGCGGCAGAAGTCAAGAGTGCCGCACAGTTCCTGCTGCAGATCGATCCCACTTTGCCCGTGGTGGAGAAAGTCATCCAAGCGCGCTGCGAAGAACTTTTTCGCATACGGCAGGGCACAGTGTATGGAGAACAGCCGGTGGCGGTCACGAAATTCGAATCGGCTCAAAAACTCGAAGAACAACTCCGCAAAGGAGCGGTTTGGATGGATGACCCACGGCGACTCGGTGGGTTCCGGTGCGAGCTTAAAAAATGGCCATCGGGGAACGCTGTGTCGCGCGGCACCAACTGGGACACGGCTTGGGCGCCTCCGGCACTTCCTGCGCTGGCAACAAAACTGTATCAAGAGTCGAATTTGCGTGAACCGCCGGCTGGGAGGAAAGCATGAGCGCCCGCTACGGCATGGTTATTGACTTAGACCGTTGCACCGGCTGCGGTGCGTGCATGGTGGCATGTGCGGCGGAGAACAATGTTCCGCCCGCTCCTCCGCGAGCTACTCCTCGAACGGGGCTGACGCCGATGCTGGTTCACAAAGTTACAAACGGGATGGAGGGAACGGCCAGACGCGAGGTGTTCATTCCCGTCACCTGCATGCAATGCGGAGACGAGACACCTTGTGTGAGCGTTTGCCCGCAGCAAGCCGTGCAAGTGGACAAGGCCACGGGCATCGTGATGCAAATGCCCCAACGCTGCCTGGGCTGCCGGTATTGCATGGTCGCTTGTCCCTACCATGCCCGCTACTTCAACTGGTGGGATCCCGCCTGGCCAGCGGGCATGGAGAAAAGCCTGAATCCTGGGGTAGCCGTTCGGATGCGCGGCGTCGTGGAAAAATGCAATCTCTGCCACGCGCGGCTGCACAGCGCCAAGGAAAAAGCGGCGGCCGCCGGGAGAAAAGAATTAGATCCCGCGGACTATATTCCCGCCTGCTTGGAAGCGTGTCCCACCGGGGCCATCTTGTTCGGCAATCTGGCAGACGAAAACGATGCCGTATTTTCCGTCGCACATTCTCCCGACGCTTTTCGGCTATTGGCACGACTTGGGACGGAACCAAAGGTCTATTACAAATCCGGGCAGGCCTGGGTGAAGGCGTTGGCAGAGCACCATTCTGAGCGCGCCAAGGAGAGCAAGCATGTCTGAATTGCTTCTTATAGACCGGCGTTGGATTGCCCGGGGTGTCGAACGCTCTTCGACGATGCGCTTCTTGCTCTGGCTTGTTCCTTGGGTTGCCCTGCTTGCTCTGGGAATCTACGCGGCTGGGCTGTGCCTGTACTACGGCTTAAACCAGACCAACATGGACAACCGATTCGCCTTCGGAATGTGGATCTTCCTCGATCTTGCCATCATTGCTATGGGGGCCGGTGCATTCTTCACTGGTTTCCTCGTTTACATCCTGAAGCAGGAAGATCTCAAACCCATCCTGAACAGCGCTGTCGTCGTCGGGCTCGTTTGTTATAGCGGAGCCGTGGCCGTGCTCATGGTGGACGTGGGACAGCCGTTGCGCGCCTGGTTCACTTTCTGGTACCCGAACACCCACTCCATGCTCACTGAGGTCACCTTCTGCATCTCTTGTTACCTACTCGTGCTGATTCTGGAGTACATCCCTGTTTTGCTGAGAAACCGGCAACTGCGCAAAGTGCCGTCTTTCCTCATTTTCGAACATCAGCTGCACAAGCTGGTTCCCGTTCTCGCGGCCGTAGGCGCCTTCCTTTCTTTTTTCCACCAGGGCTCTCTCGGCGGACTCTACGGCGTGTTGCGCGGGCGTCCCTTCGTCTATCGTCAAGGGTTTGCCATTTGGCCGTCCACGTTCTTTCTTTTTATCCTCTCGGCCATCGCCGTCGGCCCCAGTTTTCTGATTCTAGTGACTGCCGCGGCCGAAAGGGTGACAGGGCGCCACCTTGTGAAACCCGGTGTGTTCCGCAAGTTGGGGTTGATCTCTGGAGTGCTTCTCGCGATGTATGTCGCAGTGAAAGCGGTCGACACGTTGGTCTGGCTCAACATCACTTCGCCGTCCCTCGGCTTTGGCCCGCGCGACTACTATTCTTACTGGCCCATCAGTTCGACATTTCTCTTTGCAGTGACCGTGCCGCTCGGGTTGTTCCCTGCCCTCCTTCTCATCATGCCCATTACCGCCGGAAAGCGTGGGTGGCTGCTCTTCGGCGCGACCTTGGCGTGCGCTGGAGTGCTGCTGAACCGCTTTGTTTTCACCGTGCAAACTCTCGCTCTGCCCACATTGGCCTTCGACGATTTCCTGCAATACAGCCCGAGCTGGCAGGAGGTCGCGACCTTTGGCGGCGTAATCGCCTACGGTGTGATCGTCTACTCCCTTTCGTATCGATACTTGCCGCTGTTTGATCCACCGAAAGGAGCGGATCCAAATGTTTCCGTGGATTGACGGATTCCAATGGAGTGTAGGACATATTATCTTTCTTTCTTTGTTCTTCGCCGTCGTGTTGACCATCCTGGTGACCATCGCCTCGGCGCTCTGGCGCACTCTCTCGGATTTCCGCACTCACCGCGCCACTGAGATTTGCTGGCGGATGAATTTCGCGGAGCTACCCGATGCCGAGCGGTACTGCCGACACCAACTCGCCGGCAGAGTGGCGTCCAGAATCTGCGACAACGCGTTCGAATGCCGCCAGTGTCTCAAATACCCGGAGTTCGTGGCCTTGCCGGCAAAAACTCCCTCTCAAAACGTGGGCATCGACTTCTCAAATAAGCTGCTCTACCATCGGGGCCATACCTGGGTACGACCAGAGGATGACGGTACTTTAACGGTGGGCCTCGATGAGTTGGCCCACCGCATGATCGGCCGCCCCGATTCCGTGGAATTGCCCGTGAAGGGTAGCGAAATCGAATGCAACGGCATGGCCTGGCGCATGATGAAAAACGGCCATGAGATTCAGGTCCGCGCACCGATTGAAGGCACGGTCGTGTGCACTGGTGGGGTCGAGGATGGCTGGTATTTGAGGCTTCGTCCGCGCGGCCCTCTAAATCTCCGACATTTGTTGCGCGGAGCAGAAGTATGCGGGTGGCTGTCAGGAGAACTCGACCGGCTGCAGTTACAATTATCGGCGTCGAAAGCCCAGCCCTGTCTGGCGGATGGGGGAACCCTCATGCCGGAACTGATGGATGCCATGCCGGAGGCAGACTGGGACACAGTGCTCGCGGCGACCTTCTTGAATGTATGATCTCCCGCGTCAGTGCGCTATCTCGTAGCGCTTGAGCTTGTCGTAGAGCGTCGAGCGGTCGATCCCGAGCGAGGCAGCCGCATCTCTGACGTTGCCGCCCTTGCGTTCCAGGACAGCAATGATGGCCCGGCGTTCCAGATCGGCCAACGGAACGTCGGGAACCTCCCAACTCTCGGCGTTGCTACTGCGTTGATTGAGCCAGGTGAAATCGCTCTCGACAAGCATTCCATTGCGGGATGTCACGATCGCACGTTCGATGACGTTCTCGAGTTCGCGCACGTTGCCGGGCCAGTCGTAGTCAATGAGCAGCTTGAGAGCGCCACCCGAGATGCCCGTGATGTCCTTTCCCAGTTCGGACGCAATGCGTTCCACAAAGTGTTCCGCCAGCAGCGGAACGTCTTCGCGCCGTTCGCGCAGGGGTGGAATGCGAATCTCGATCACGTTGATCCGGTAATACAAATCGTCGCGGAAGCGCCCCTGCCGGGCCTCTTCGGCCAGGTCTTTATTGGTGGCCGCGATCACCCGCACATCGACGGAAACCTCCTCTGTGCCACCCACTCTATAAAAACGGCGCTCTTGGAGAACACGCAGCAGGTCTGCCTGCAACTTCGCTGAGATATCGCCTATTTCATCGAGAAAGATTGTGCCTCCATCGGCCAGCTCAAACTTCCCTTTCGTTTGCCCCTCGGCTCCGGTGAACGCGCCTTTTTCATGTCCAAACAATTCGCTCTCCAACAAGGTTTCCGTAAGGGCGGCACAGCTCACGCTCACAAATCGTTTTTCCGCGCGCAGTCCGGAATAGTGAATGGCGCGCGCGATCAGTTCTTTCCCAGTTCCGCTGTCGCCGCAGATCAGCACGGTGCTGCGCAGGCTGGCAATTTCTCCAGTCAACGCAAGGATTTCTTCCATGCGCGGATTCTTGGTAATAATGTCGTGGTGACGGTACTGGCGGCTGATTTTCTTGCGCAGGATCGCATTTTCGCTCTGCAGCTTCTTCAGTTTAAGAATGCGGGAAACGAGCATCGAAATTTCCTGGGGATGGCACGGTTTCACGATGTACTCCTGTGCGCCCTCTTTCATCGCCTGGATCGCCGTATCAACGGTGGCGTAGGCGGTGATGATAATGATCGAAGCCTCCGGGTGAATGCGGTGAATTTCCATCATCGTTTCGATGCCGTCCATGCCCCCCGGCATTTTCAGGTCGATGAAACAGATCGCGTACTCTGTGACTTTGGCAAGTTCCATAGCCTTTTGCCCGTTGGGCGCGGTATCAACGCGATAGCCATCCTCGCGCAACCACGCGGCCATCGATTCGCACATGACTTCTTCATCGTCCACAACCAATATAGGCCAGACCTTCTTCATAACGGCTCTCCATCCGGAGAAGCAAACCGGCGCGCGAGATGCTGAGCGCAATGCGCGCAGTAGCGTTCGTCCTTATTGTCAACCAGCCCGATGTGCGTGGCCAGGCTCATTGCACACTTCGGTTCGCCGCAGTGCGTAAGCCCAAAAGTGTGTCCCAACTCGTGGAGCACTTCCTTTGCGATTCGCTCACGCAACAGACTTTCCTCTCCTGGCAATCCATAAAATTCCTGGCGTAAACGGCACAGCGAGAGCACCGCGACGGGTCCATCGAGCTGCGCCTGCCCAAAAACGAACGTGAGCATGGGTATCGCCAGGTCCACCTCTGTCACTCCCAGAATCCGGGCGGCATCGCTCGGCTTGCTTCCCGCTACTGCTTTCATGATCTCGACCGACTGGTACTGCCCCCGTGTTGCGTCGTAGGCGCCTTCCGGGAGTCCCAGCGCCGGCAATTGCCGAACCGGCAAGGGGCACCATTCGACAGCAACGCACTCGACCCAATCCAATACTTGGGCAGGCACGCTCCCGATCGCTACCACGCAAACCGTTTTCACTCTGCATGTACCTGGGCTTCCTTCTCTTCGGCGGCGGCGCTTCGTGCTTTGAGCGGAAGGATGACCGAAAACGAAGAGCCCTGGTTCCGCTGGCTCGTCACTTCGACTTCGCCGTCATGAGCCTTCACGATGCCATAAAGCACCGCCAATCCCAGCCCGACTCCCTTCCCTTCGGCCTTCGTGGTGAAGAACGGGTCGAAAATCTTCGAAAGGTTTTCCGGAGCGATGCCTTCACCCGTATCGCGCACGCAAAGCTCCACGTTGTCTCCGTCCGGTAGGAGTCGGGTGCGGATGGTCAATTTGCCGCCGCCTTGCAGGTGCATTGCCTGCGCTGCATTCAAAATGAGATTGAGAATCACCTGTTGAATTTGCGAAGGATCACACTCAACGAGAGGCAGATTTTCCTGCAACTCCGGGGAAGTTTCCGCGTTCATGAGCTTCAGTTTGTGGCCCACCAGGCGCAAAGTACTGCGCACGAGTTTGTTCAAATCGCCCGGAACACGCTGAGGCTTGGACCGGCGTGAAAACGCCAAGAGATCCGTAACAATTCGCCCCACACGGGTGGTTTCCGCGGAGATTTGACTGAGATACTTGCGGAACTCGGCTTCGCGTCCGGGAGGGAATTCGCCGCTGGCCATCAAGCGCTCGAGCAGTGTGGAAAGGTTCAGCACGCCGGAGATTGGATTGTTGATCTCGTGCGCGACGCTGGCAGCCAGTTGACCCAGCGAGGCTAGCCGGTCGGCCTGGAGCAGCTTGCGGTGGGCAGCCTGCAATTGTTGGGTGCGCTCGGCGACCTTGCTTTCCAGGGTCTGCTGCATTTCGTTCAATTCGTCAACCGCAACTTTCAAACGCTCGCGCATCCGATTAATCGAGTCCACCAGTTCATCCAGTTCCTGACTGCGCCGCAGGATTTCAATAGGGCGGTCGAGTTGCATGGCGCTAAGGGCCTTCGTCCCTTCGATCACTTCGCGGATCGGGGTGGCGACGAAACGCCGCGTGAACAGGATGACGAACGCCGCCCCGATGATTACGACGGCGACCGTCGAAATGATCGTTTCCAGGGTAACGGCTCGTGTCTGTTGCTGAACCGGGTCCAAATCCAATGCCACATCCAGAATCCCGAGTACTTTGGTGCTTGCCAGATGCGCGTGGCAACTGGCGTTACTGCACGAAGGCTCATTGTGAATCGGGGTCACGATGTTGAGGGTCTTGACGCCACTCGGCGAGGTGGCATATCGGACCCGTGACTCTACAGCTGGCTTGGACAGGATCGGCGTCGCGCCATGGCAACTGACGCAGACTTCGTTGGAGGGGCTGGCAATACTAGTCCGCTCTTGCGCATCGGTCGAAAACACCAACCTGCCCTCACGATTGAACATCCGGATGCGGTCCACGCCATGCTTGTCAGCGATGACGCGCATCATTTCGTAGGCCGCTTTGCGGTCGTCGTCAAGCATGGCATGCCAGGTTGCGCTGGTAATACTGCGGGAAAGCTGGTCTGCGCCGAGAATCATAGCCTCGACCAAGCGGTCCTTTTGCATCCGGAAATTCACGTATCCACTGATGCAACTGATGACAACGATCAGCACGGTGAGCGAAAGGATCAGCTTGAAGTCGAGTCTGCGGGGCATTTGTACCCTTCACACCTCATCCTTCAGTTCCACGAGGCGTGAGCGGTGAGAACCGTACTGGACAGGTTTCGTGGCTAGCAATAAACCTACGCGTCACTTTGGAACCATACTGTGACATACTTGGCGTCGTTGGGTGACGGGCGTCACTATTATGTGTGTGTTGCGATACAGCCCAGCGTGCGCTACGCGCTTAGTTTGCATCCTGGTACAGAGAGGAACCTTGTGAATTCTGTCTTGCCTAGTGCAATATGCGCTTGTTCGGGATTCCCCGCCTCTCTGCTAGCCGCCGGTTCTTACCATCCGGCGGTAATCTCGGATGCCCCCGGCCAAGCCCATTCTCCGACGACAAAGTACGCGGTTTTCACGGGTCAGCTAAGCTTGACAGGATCATTTCTTTTCCACGGTGAGCATGCCCTCGCAGTGAGATTCCCACTTTCTCTGACAGTTTCCGTAAACCGGCCATTCATCGGAAGTAGGAGGAATTATGGACAATAACGCACTCAACATAATCGATCAGCGGACAAAAGCTTCCTACAACATTCCTCTGTTCAAAGGTGCCGTTCGGGCCATGGATTTGCGACAGATCAAGACGGACGCTGAAGATTTTGGGATGATGACGTACGATCCGGCTTTCTTGAACACTGCCTCCTGCCAGAGCGCCATTACCTACATTGACGGCGACAAGGGCATCTTGCGCTACCGCGGTTATCCCATCGAGCAACTCGCGGAAAAATGCACCTTCCTTGAGGTTGCGTATCTGCTTCTATTCGGCGAGTTGCCCACAGAACCTCAACTCAAAGATTGGATCTACAACGTCACCCATCACACCATGATTCATGAGACCACCAAGAGATTCCTCGAGGGCTTTCGCTATAACGCTCACCCCATGGGAATGTTCATCAGCACTGTCGCTGCGCTTTCCACCGTCTATCCCGAATCGCGCAATGTCCATGATCCCGAGATTCGCCTGCATCAGATCCATCGTCTCATTGGCAAGGTCCCCACGATTGCCGCGTACACCTACCGGCACAGCCTGGGTTTCCCGTATGTCTACCCGGACAACGACCTCGGCTATGCCGAGAATTTCATGAACATGTTGTGGAAGATGGTGGAACCGAAATACCACGCAAATCCCGTGCTGGCCCGTGCTCTGGACATCCTGTTCATTCTGCATGCCGACCACGAACAAAACTGCAGTACCAACGTGATGCGCGCCGTTGGCAGCGCGCAGGCTGATCCTTTCGTATGTACTGCCGCGGCGGCCGCCGCGCTCTCCGGCCCGCTCCACGGTGGCGCCAACGAAGAGGTCCTTAAGATGCTAGCTGAAATCGGATCGAAGGATCGCGTTCCCGCCTACATTGCCAACATTAAAGCGGGCCATGGGAAACTCATGGGATTCGGTCACCGGGTTTACAAGAATTACGACCCCCGCGCCACGATCATCAAGTGGGCCGCCGATCAAGTATTTCAAGCTACCGGCAAGAATCCCAAGTTGGAAATTGCGCTCGAACTCGAACGCATCGCCCTGGAGGACGACTACTTCATCAAGCGAAAGCTCTACCCCAATGTCGATTTCTATTCTGGAATCATCTACCAGGCCCTAAGTTTCAGGCCGGAGATGTTCACCGTGCTGTTTGCCATTCCGCGCACCGTGGGCTGGCTCGCCCAGTGGCAGGAAATGCTTCAGGATCCGGAGCAGAAGATTGCGCGCCCGCGCCAAATCTACACCGGCCAGGATGCACGTGAATTCGTCCCCATCGAAAAGCGCGGCCTTAAGGCAGCTTCTTCACAAAAGTAACGCTGTACAGAAAAAGCGCTTCGCTGGTCTGGGCTAGAATTTGTGACGAATGCCCTTTAGCGCCGGATACAGTTTGCAGTACTCCGCATATTGGAGATCCATCAACGACACGGTTTGCGGATCGAGCAGAACCGTCTTTGCGACGCGGACGACCTCCTGGCACGCCAGTTCGACAGATGGCCATGCGCCCACGCCGACGCCGGCAAGCAGTGCCGCTCCGTAGGCTCCGCCTTCTTCTGCTTCGATCAATTCCACGGGCATGCCGTAGATATCGGATTGTATCTTTTGCCACAGAGCGGATCGCGCGCCCCCACCGCCCAAACGGATGGATTCGATGGGCACGCCAATCTCCTTGAAGAGCGTCAGAGAATCGCGAAGGCTGAAGGCCACGCCTTCCAGAATGGCGCGAATGATGTGCGCTCGTGTATGCTGCGCGGTGATTCCGACGAGCGCGCCACGCGCATCAGGATCGAGATGGGGAGTGCGCTCACCCATCAAATAAGGAGCCCAAAGAAGGCCTTCCGCGCCTGGCGGAGTTTTCTGCGCCTCATCCATCAATCGGTCATAGGGATCGCGACCGTCGTCCTTGCCAGCGCCAAATTGATCGCGGAACCATCGCAGCGAAAGTCCAGCACCTTGCGTTACCCCCATCACATGCCAACGATCCGGAATCGCGTGACAAAACGTGTGAATGCGCCCTTGTGGTTCCAACACGGGCTTGCTTGTTGCGGCAAAGACGACACCGGAAGTGCCAATCGTAGCGCTGACCGCGCCAGCTTTGACGATCCCCATACCAACCGCGCCCGCCGCCTGATCTCCGGCGCCAGCGACGACGGGGATTCCGGCACGAAGTCCGGCCGCGCAGGCTCCTGCTTCGGAAGTGTGCCCGGTGACCTCCGGTGATTCGTAAACTTTCGGCAGCAAACCTTCATCCAACTGTGAAATCTTCAGGATGGGTTGAGACCATTTGCGGTTGACGACATCCAGCATCAGCGTTCCCGAAGCATCGGCCACATCGATGGCGCGCACGCCGGTCAGACGAAAACGCACGTAATCCTTCGGCAACAGAATGGAGCGAACGGGCGCCCAGATTTGCGGCTCATGACGGCGCACCCACCAGATTTTCGGAAGGGTGAAGCCCGTGAGCGCCGGGTTGGCGGTGAGTTCAATAAGGCGGCGGGCGCCGACCTGCTCCGTGATCTCGCGACATTCTTCGCCGGTGCGTTGGTCACACCAGATGATCGCGGGGCGCAGCACATCATTGTTTTCATCCAGTAGCACAAGGCCGTGCATTTGACCGGTGAGACCGATTGAATCAATCTCGCCCGGCTGCACCTTGCCTTTCGCGAGGCACTCGGTGATGGCGCGGCACGCCGCTCGCCACCAGTCCTGTGGGTCTTGCTCCGCCCAGCCTATTTGCGGGGAAATCATGGGAGCATGTTCGGCCGTGGCACTGCAAAGGACGCGCCCAGCTTGATCGATCAACACCGCACGAGTCCCGCCTGTTCCGACGTCAATCCCTAAAAGTTTCATTTCCCTTGTGCCTGCCATTCGGTTTGGATTGCTTTCGCGAGGATTGCCAACTCCGCGTGGCTAACATCTTATGACCCTGGTGAAGTACAGACAACCGCACAACGAAGGATTTGCTGAGCTTCTTTCCAATGCCTGCGATGTGAGCTAGGGAAAACCCATTGTCGCTTGCGGGAGTATACTGGTGGACTAAATTCTAGCTCGAAGAGACCTTATGAACTTTACCGAGTGTGTTCGTGGGTCGCTCACCCTCGCTGATGGCGCGTGGGGTACGGAATTGCAAAAGCTGGGCGCACCCCTGGGCGCCTGCCTGGACGAGTGGAATCTGACTAAACCAGAAATGGTTCGCCAGGTTGGGGAAAGCTACATCCAAGCCGGAAGCAAGGTGATTCTGACAAATACCTTTCGCGCGAATCCCATTAGCCTGGCACCACACGGGCTGGATAGGCAGTGCGCAGCGATCAATCGTGCCGGCGTGAAGATTTCGCGAGGAGCAGCGGGAAGCGCCGCGCTGGTGTTTGCATCGATGGGGCCGAGCGGAAAGATGCTGGTGGCCAAAGAGGTCGCGCCCGAGCAACTCCGCGAAGCATTTTCGGTGCAAGCTCGTGCGCTGGCGGAAGAAGGTCCCGATGCCCTTCTGGTCGAAACGATGATTGATGTTGCGGAAGCCAGGATCGCGGCGGCGGCGGCACTTGAGACCGGCTTGCCTGTGATTGTCTCTTTCGTCTATGACTCCGGAAAGAATCGCGACCGGACAATCATGGGTGCGACGCCCGAACAGGTGGCCAACGCTCTCCTCAGCGAAGGGGTGCACGGAATAGGAGCGAATTGCGGGGTCGGCGCAAGAGAGTACATTGCGATTTGCAAGCGCCTGGTGGCGGCATGCGACCTGCCGGTCTGGATGAAGCCTAATGCAGGGCTTCCTGAAATCGTGGGGGGAGTGGCGAAATATAAAACGACGCCGGAAGAATTCGCCAAAGCAGCAAAGGAACTTGCAAGCGCGGGTGCAACGTTTGTTGGAGGTTGCTGCGGAACGAGCCCGGAATTCATCCGCGTGCTGGCGGATCCGGCGTTTCGATCTGGAAGCGGTTTGGCCCGTTACTCAGAAAAATAAACTCTGCGCAAATTTATCTTGGAAATGAGGGTGATTGGCCAGTTCGACGTATTCGACTTGCTTGGCGAGCGACTCTCCCAACCGGCGTTGGGAGTTGGAAACAAGCATCTGCCTTGCGCCAATCCCCGCGGCATTGCCCACCTGACGAAATTTGCCAAGAGGAATCCTTGGAAACAGACCGATGCGGACGGCGCTCTGTACATCCAGGTAGCTGCCAAAGGCGCCGGCAATAATAAATTGTTGCAGTTCTGAGGCGTTTACCCCGCTCACCTCGAGGAGAATCTCGATTCCGGCCCGAATCGCCGCCTTGGCAAACTGAATCTCGCTGATATCCTGACGGGTCAAGACGATTTCGATGCTGCTGCCAGAGTTTCCTGCGTTGACCAGAACAAATTCGCCACCATTGCCGTTTTGCCGGACGCGATCCGCGCCTTTGCGAAAATTGCCGCGCGCTTCCAGCACACCCGCATCGAGCAGGGCGGCAATCGCATCGAGAATCCCGGAGCCGCAGATACCGACGGGCAAGCGCCTTTCAATTGTGTAGATCTGAAAGTTGCCGCGTTCAAAGAGGACACGCTCGATGGCGCCGGGGGCGGCCCGCATACCGTGGCGGATATGCGCACCTTCAAAGGCAGGCCCGGATGCACACGAGCACGTCAGCAGACGGCTGTGCGCGCAAAGAGTGAGTTCGGTGTTGGTGCCGATGTCGATGGCGAGGAATGGAGGACCTGACTTGAGGGAATCGGCATCGATTCCAACAAGCATGGCCACGTGATCTCCCCCGACATAACCAGCGATATTGGGCGGAGTGTAAATGGCTGCTCCCGTGGCAATCTGCAAGCCGAGATCTCGCGCCGCCAGATGCAGAGGCTCGGTGGTCGCCGGCAGGTAGGGTGCCTGGCCCAACTGTTGAACGGGCAGACCTGCAAAGAAATGATGCATCGCCGTGTTGCCGGCAACGACCATCTCCACGATTTGTTCAGGGGAGATGGAGAAATCGTTGCAAGATTCGCGCAACATCTGGTTCAGCGTCTCTATGACTCTACGCTGCAGCCGCTGCGCGGCTCCGCCGTCATGACCCGCATAAGAGATACGGCTGATGACGTCTTCGCCATAGGCAATCTGAGGGTTGATCAATCCGCGTTGTGCAACAGTTTTGCCTGTTTCCAAATCCACAAGGTACGAGGCAAGTTTCGTTGTCCCCAGGTCAACCGCCAGGCCGAAGATGCAGCTCTTCTCCGGAAGTATGCTGATCAGCGTGGGAGGCGATGATTCCTTGCTGAATACAGCACGGAAACGTCCGGCGAACTGCCTGGCGGTTTCGGTGCCTTGTTCAAGAATGCCCTCAGCAAGGTGCACATCGGAACCCACGGCCTGATGGATGGCTCGCCGGATTACGTCTGGCTGCGAAGTATCAATTGCAAGATCAAATGGCAGCACCAGGGGATCCACCGAAACCGCTATTTCACGGCCATCGATTTGAACGCGTTGCGAGGAAGTGAGCGACTCCGGCGGAATTTCCAAGGTAACGTGGCTTTCCGGAATGGCCTGACAGGCGAGGCGGTGACCTATAGAGAGAAGTTCCGGCTCAAGTTTCTCCATCTCCTGCGAATTGGCAGCAGAGAGCGACCCTGCGATGAGGCGCACTTTGCATTGGCCGCAGGTCCCGACTCCGCCGCAAACTGCCTGCAACTCCACGCCCACGGATTGCGCAGCGGACAGCAGAGTCTCTCCGGGCGCAATTTCCGCGCGCCTTCCAATGGGCTGTAGTTCAACAATCAAATGATCTCTCTGGTTGTCCATGGAACAATTCAGCGGTTGTCCGGCTTGTGACGGCACTTCGCGGCCACGCTGCATTCGTCGCAGAGATGGACAGGAGGTTGCTGCTGCGTGCCGAATCCAATGGCCATGGAAAGTGATTTGCGCGGCACCATCAAAAAAGAGGGATTGAGAGAAACACCGATTGCTGGCGCATCAACAAGAATAAAGATTTGCGTCTGGCCTTCCGCAAGAGACCACCCGCGCATGCCGGGATAAGATTGATTCGTGGCGCGCAGACCCTCTTTCGCTGCCAACTCGGCAAAAAAACGGCAAATTGCGTTGGACAGAACGCCAATCGCCGCCGTGCCAAATCCATCCAGGGCGAACTCCCATGGCAAATTCGTCTGCGCCGCTCTGCCCATTTCCTCTTCCAGTTCCTTCCCGAGGGTAGCCACGGCGAGAAACACTCCCCGACATCCGGCAAGTTTGCGGGCAATTCCAAAGCCTTCTAGTTCACAGCCACCTTTCAGGGTCACGCAAGAACGAGTGATCCCGCAGATGTCCAAGCGGCGAAAGGCCGCCCGTGGGTGGATCAGCCCCATGCCTTCGGCAATCGCGCGTTCTGCCAGAGCAATGAGTTGAGGCTGGCGTGCGCGGACCTTCTGGGGCTCTGCGCCCTGGCCGCGCAAAACCATGTCCACGGTGATAGCCAATTGCCAATCGCTGCGGATCTGCGTTTCCACATTCAATATGGAATTCTCTGTCATGCGATATGCTCTCGATTCATCGGTTGGTCATCAAATTCCGGGTAACTCCGTCATGCCCGCGCGTTTTACCTGCTCGGTCATGATGGCGCGCAAATTGTTTTCGACCTGGAGCGAGATTGCGGGCCGTTTGTAAGCGGCGACGAGTTCTTTCACCTGTTCACGGGCACGGGTAAGCGTATCTTTTCCCCCAGACTGTTCCCAGGAGTGCAGCGAGCCGCGGTCAATTACTTTTGAAGGAAGATGCTGCTCCTCACGAAAATACTTTCGTGTTTCCGGGATTTTCAAGAAGTCGCCTTGCGCGCCGGCCTTCGCGAACATTTCCAGAGCTAAGGATTCCGTTCGCGGCTGAATCCCTTGCAGGAGGCGTTGTGCCATGGCGATGGACTCCGCATCCAGGACGAGTTTTTCCGCACTGTGGCATGCCAGCGAATCCAGCATGCCCGCCCCAGAAATCATGTTAATCCCGCCAAGAGCACCCATGATCGCGGCAACGCCACTTTCCTGGCCCGCTTGCGCATCCAGACATTTCGCGTCGCTGCCGATCAAGTAGCCGTGCGTGGGAAGCCCAAACGACTTCGCCACTTGTGCGGAGGCGAGATTCAACATGGCGGTTTCGACCGCGCCCATCGGGGTGATGCCGCTACGCATGTCAAAGATGGCGGGCGCACCACCCCAGACCACGGGCGCGCCGGCCTGCGCCAATTGATGAATAGTGATGGCGCTGATGCACTCGGCGGCATGTTGGACGACCGTGCCGGCCAACGTCACGGGGGCCGCCGCGCCCGAGAGCGGCATCGAAATGATTTCCGCCGGAACCCAGGCACGCGCAAGGTCGATCAGGTTCTGCGACGCAAATTCAGACATGTGCAGTGGCGGAGACGGACACACATCGAAAATTGCGCGCGGTTTTTGCCGGAGAGCGGCGTGACTGCCGCTATCCGCAACGAGCAAATCGATCATGACGGGCGCGGTGTGCGGCGAGAATGCGCCGGTCACGATGGGTTTGTCCGAATACCACAGCACCAGGAACAGCCGGTACAAGTCTCCAATCTCTTTGGGCACTTCGTTGCAAACCACGGCGGTGGATTGCGCGGCGTACTGGGGGAGCATCTCCGCAACCTGCACCAGACGGACCAGATCGGCCGATTGGGTGAGGCGGTGTTGCAAGGTTCCCGGGTCCAGAATGTGCACGCAAGAGGATCCGGGGTCGAACTGAACACTGTCGCCGCCATATTTCACAACGGGTTCGCCCGCGCGATTGTGCAGATGAAATTCCCGCGGAACAGTATCGATGGATTTGCGTGCCAGCGATTCCGGGATATGAACAACCCCGCCCTCCACCCGCGCCCCCGCGGCGACAAGCAGATCGGTTGCCTCGGGAGCTTGCACGGTCACACCGCGCTGCCAGATGAGGGTGAAGGCTTCTGAAAGAATTCGCTCGAGGAGTTCCGCATCCAGTAATTGGAGGTTTGGCAACATTGGCAATGAGCCCCGCTGACGCTTATCTGACTTGCGTTTCTCCCGGCTTTTTAAGGAGATTCCTGGCCAGCGCTACAGACGCGAGCGCATCTTTTCCGTATCCATCCGCGCCAATCTCGTCGGCCCAACTCTGCGTGACGGGAGCGCCACCCACAATGATCTTCACGCGTGGACGGAGTCCGTGGCGCTCGACGGCCTCCACCACGTTTTTCTGTCCCGTCATCGTCGTGGTCAGCAGGGCAGAAACGCCGATGATGTCGGCATGAAGTTCACTGGCTTTGAGGGCAAACGTCTCGAACGGGACGTCAACGCCGAGATCGAACACTTCAAATCCATTCGCCGTAAGCATCGTGCCGACCAGCGTTTTCCCGATCTCGTGGATATCGCCCTTCACCGTTCCAAGCACGATTTTCCCAAGCGATTCGCGCGTCGCGCCGATCTTCTGAATCTCCGGCTCCAAGGAGGAAGTTGCCGCCTTCATGGCTTCGCCGGCGAGGACCAGGTCCGGGAGGAACATTTCTCCTTCCGCGAACTGCTGCCCGACAAAGTCTAGTCCAGGGACAAAACCATGATGAATGGCATCGAGCGGGGGGATGCCCTGAACGATTGCTGTTTGGCAGAGCTCCCGAGCGCGATCGGGATCGCCGTCAATGATGGCCTGCTTCATCTGCTGGAATAGTTCATCCTGCATGAAGTCCTCGCCTCATCAGGAATCAGGTGCGCGGAACTGGCAAATTCCAGATGAAATCGAAACGGATTCGGGCTGATGTTGTCGAGCGGCAGAAGAGAGCTCTGTCTCTCCTCCCCATTCGGGCCGCAAGATTCATGGAAACAAGAGACCCGGGAGCGTGCCTCAATAATATGTGCGAGGTTCACTTGTGTCCACCCGCGGGCACATCTTTTCAGGCGATACGATGGGTCAGAGCGATCGAAGTCTGGGATGCCGCAAGGACTTTCGTTAAATTCGCGCGTCAGTTTTTCTTGGCGACAGCAGCGGGACGGATCTTTTCCGCGGGCACGATCCCTTCGTCTTCAAGGATGCTGTAGAATTTGTCCGCCTCCAGATCCTTGAGCGTCTCCACTTTTCCGGAAGGCCAACGGATCTCCAAGTTGTCGATCCTAGTGGCCTTGTCCAGACCAAAATGAACGCGCAAATCGTTCTGCGAGAGGTAACTCCCGCCGCTATGAATTTCGTCGGTCTGCGTCATTCCACCGGCGACGAGTTTCAAACGCGCACCAATCGCCAGCCGGTTGCTCTTTGTCCCGGCAAGTTCGAAGCTTACCCAATGCTTCCCCGGGATTCCGTGATTGCGCAGGATCATCGGCGACCCGACCAAATCCTCGACCACCAGATCCATATTCCCGTCATTGAAGAGATCGCCTTTCGCTAATCCACGCGAAACGCGCGGCTCCTGAATCGCGGGCCCCGCCTGATCGCTGGCGTCGCAGAACGTGCCGTCTCCCTGGTTGAATAGCACGAGCTTTGGCTCGTGATACTTCGCTCCAGACGCGAACCCATCCGCCTGGGGATAGACGTGGCCGGTCACGGTGACCAGGTCCAGCCAGCCATCGTTGTCCAGATCCACAAAGGCAATCCCCCACTTCACGAAAGGTACAGAAGGCAGTCCGATGCCCGACGGATAGGCAACATCCTGAAAATCCCACTTGCCGTCGTTGCGATACAGGGCAGTGTCATCCAGGGCAAAATCCGTCACCGCCAGGGCTGGGCGTCCCGTATGCAGATAGTCGCCGACCGCTACTCCCATGCTGGCTTGTTCGTGGCCATCCTCGCCCAGGCCTGTGCCGGACTCCAAACCAATGTCCGTGAACTTGCCGTTGCCATCATTGCGGTACAGAAAAGCCGCTGTGGAATCGTTCGCGACATAAATATCCGACCGCCCTGTATTATTGAAATCCGCCCAGATGGTGGTCAGTCCATAAAAGCCGTTGGGATCATCCACGCCCGCCTTTTTCGACACATCGCTGAATGTGCCGTTGCCATTGTTGTGGAACAGAGAATCTCCTGATCCCTTCAAGCCGCGGGGGCCGCACTGCACGTCCACGCCCATAAACCTGCAGGTGGAGCCGCTGCCAAATACCGGTGGATGCTGAAGGTCAAAATCGACGTAGTTGGTTACCATGAGGTCCACGAACCCGTCATTGTCGTAATCGCCGAACGCGGCGCCTGTCGACCAGCGCCCATCGGCAACGCCCGCCTCCTTGGTCACATCGGTGAAGGTGCCATCTCCATTGTTGCGATAGAGAACATTGCCGCCATAGCAGGTCACATAAATGTCTGGCCAGCCATCGTTGTTGTAGTCCCCAACGGCTCCGCCATTCGCAAAACAGGGTGTTCCGATGCCAGCCTTTTCCGTCACATCCGTGAACGTGCCGTCGTGATTGTTGTGATAGAGCGCCCCGCGCGCTTTTTCTCCTTTGAGGGCCATCTCGAAGCTCGGTGCATTGGTGAAATAAATGTCCAGCCAGCCGTCGCGGTCGTAGTCCAGCAACAAAACGCCGCCGCTCATGGACTCGATGATGTAGCGGGCTTCAGGCGCGGAATTATGAGAGAAATGGATGCCTGCCTTTTCCGTAACGTCTTCGAGTTGCGGGATGGTCCTATCCTTGCATTTATTGGTCTTCGCCGTCGGCGGCGGCGGTGCTCCTTGGCTCATTCCCTGACCGAATGTGTCGTAGGGAGCCACGAGAGCGCTGAGGATGAGGAAACACAACGAGCTTGGCAACCGAGTCATCGGGACCCTCTGCGAGATGGAATCTTCATCTATAGTTTAGCGCACGCGAGAGGATGATATTCCTGTGCGCCAAGTTTTGTCGCATTGTGCTTCAATGCGCCAGCCACTGGTAACTTACGAAGGCCAGTTTCTTGCTGTCTGGCGACCACGAAGGCACGTTAATCGTTCCCTGGCCTCCAAACAGCTTGGCCAGCACCGTAATTTTCTTGTCCGACAGCGACATCAGCCGCAACATTACGTCCTTGTCTTCAGGGTGACCCTTCACGCTCACATCGTAGGAGAGAAACACCATCCATTTTCCATCCGGTGAGATATGGGGAAACCAGCTGTTGTGTTCATCGGAGGTGATCTGTTCCTGCTCGCTGCCGTCCGCGCGCATGCGCCAGATCTGCATTTGGCCGGTGCGCTCGGAATTGAAGTAGATGTACTTTCCATCGGGGGTGTAATCGGGTCCGTCGTCAAGACCTGGGGCGGTTGTTAGCCGCTTTTCCTCGCCGCCGGTGACGGGAATTGCATAGATGTCAAAATTGCCATTGCGCTCGCCGACGAATGCCAGCGTCTTGCCATCGGGCGACCAGCCGTGCCAGTAGGATGGTGAATTTTGCGTCAAGCGCTTCGGCGTGCCCCCGGTGGTCGGCAGGACATAGACCAGCGAGCGATGCTCTTCCTGCGATTGATCGCTGATCGCCAGCAAACGGCCGTCCGGCGAAATTCCATGGTCGTTGTTACAGCGGTTAGCAAAACCTGTATCGATGATTTCGGGCGTGCCGCCGGTCACGGCGATTTTTTCGATGTGGCCATTGCGGTTAAATAGCAGCGACTTGCCATCAGGCATCCAATTGGGCGCCTCAAAGCGTCCTGGGGCGACGTATACAACGCGGCGATCCGTGGACTCGATGGGAATCGTCTCGAGGGTGCTGTAAAGAGCGGGCTGGCCGGAAACCGCGATGGGCGCCTGCAATTGGACATTCGTAAATACCGCCTTCTCAATCAAGTCCTTTTCATGCGAGCACACGCCGATGCCCACGTAGTAATCGCCGTGAATCGGCACGCGAATGGAAACACCCGCAACCTGAGTGGAGTCGCTGCCTTTTCCGAGGAGCATAGAGAAGTAATCGCCGCGTTTTTCCAGTTGGATACGGCGGGGCGCGGAAAGATTCGCCTGGATTTCATGCGTGGTGGCGCCTTTTTCGTCCCGGTATTGCAATGACGTCAGGCCTTCCCCGTGCAGGGCCACATCGGCATACGCCGAATCGGCATCGAGTGTCTGGCGGAACATCACCACGGCCTTGCGATGGGGATTCTTGCCCTCACCTAGGAAGTTCACATCGGCAGCAATCGAAACATCCCCGGAAACTTTTTTCCACACGAACTGGAAAGCATCCGTGGCAAACCACATGTTTTCGCCGCTACCCGCCAGGGTATAGCTCTGCTTGGCGGCATCGTAATTCACGGAGCCGGGATGAAGAACCGTGCCCACGTCTCCATGCCCTTCGAAGATTCCGATCGGCTCCGTTCCCGGTCGCGCGCCGAGTTGCGTTGCAACGCAAAAAATGAGTAATGCGCTTGCCAGCAGCAAAAACAATCGCGCCATATTAGCCTCCACTCGATGAACTTATTGGACTCCCTTTTCACTCAGCGTCCGTAATCTCTCTGTAAGGTTCAGCAATGCCCGCCCATCGTGGTACGCCGCCTTCCAGATTTCGCCCTTTGCCGTACTGGCGGGCTTGCCGTTCGGCAGAATCGTGCCATAAACGCCGTGGAATTCCGGGTCAATCTGGAATTGCTTGATGAATTGCCACTCCAATTGGAAAGCCTTCCAGTAGCGTTCATCGCTGCGGCCATAGTGTTCGTGCATCATCAATAGCGCATTCAGCCCTTCGAACTCCACCCACCATTGCTTGGACTTATCTTCGGGCTTGCCGTACGTGGTGCCTTCTCCAAAGAAGCCGCCATTGGTGGAATCCCAGCCATAAGCCAAGGCATGGTCCACAAGCATTTTGGCCATGCGTTCCGTTTTCGGATCGTGACCTTGTCCCAGAACATCTTCCGCTTCAAGCATCAAGTAAGCAGCCTCGACGTCATGTCCGTAGGAGTCGTGGTCTGGAAACGCCCGCCATTCATTCGTGAAATAGAGATTCATAGCGCCGGGATCAACGCACACGTTATCCCGGACAATGGCCAGCAACTCTTGCAGACGGCTGCGCAGCGTGTCGTCCTTCCAAACTTCGTAGAGCTGTGTATAAGCCTCGAGCAGGTGAATGTGCGTGTTCATGGACTTGTAGCCCACGGGAAAGCCCGCGACTGGGGCGAGTTCGATCATCCCGGTTTCGGGATGCCCGGCGGTGGGCTTTCCGTCCCGACTGAGCCATTCGAAGTAGCCGCCGTTCTTGGCATCGTGCGCGTGCTCATCAATCCACCGGAAGGCGCGCTGGCACAATTCAAGCGCTTGAGGATCGCGCGTGGCCTGATATTCGGCCGCAGCTCCATAAAGCGCGAAACTGATGCCGTAGAGGTGCTTTCCATCCGTATAAAACGGCGAAATCTTGCCGTCGTCCTGAAGTCCCCAGTAGAATCCGCCGTCCTGTTTGTCCCACAAAACGTTATTGAGATAGTCCAGTCCGTGCCGGGCAATCGGGAGGTACTCGTCTTTTAGCTCGGGGCGGCGGATTAAAATCATGGAAGCCACCCAAGTCATGCGACCCTGGAAAACGGAAAACTTGCCCGTGCTTGGCTGGGGCTTCCAGTCGCGCGAGAAATTCGAGCGGAAGCCACCGTTTTCATTGTCCACTGTTCGCGGGAACCACACGGCGAGAATATCCTTGCGCAGCATGGTCTCCGCTTCGTCTTGAAATTTCTGATAGTTCTCGCGGGTTGCCGGCACGTAGGTGATTTTCGCGGGAGGCGACAGCTTCTCCTTTTCGGTTTCTTGCGCTGTACTGGCTAAAGGAATTACCAAGGCTAGGCCGAATAAAACAAACGCCGTTCGTTTGCCAATTTTCTGCCACATGACATCCTCACTTCCTGATCGTTTCCCAGTTGTCAGTCTACCGCTCCGTGAAATCCAGGAGTCCAGCTCCCAGGAATGCCCTAAGGGGCTCACGCGCTGCTAGCGTTTTTCTGGCATCAGATTGCCAAACAGCGTGAATTCGTTCTTGGAGGCAAAGGCCTGCTTGGCTCCGCGCAAATCATTTCCTGAGAAGAGTCCTTCGCCGGTGAGATCGGTGCCGGAAAGAAAGATCTCGGTCCCTGCCGCAGCCTTGCTATTCCGGATCGTCACATCCTGCCCGCGACGAAGAGCAATGGACTCCTTCGCGGTGGTGTGGGGCGCCTGGCGGCCGTAAAATCCGTCCACGCTGAGCCGCCTGAAATCCTCGCATTCGATGGCGTTCGAGAAATAGGCAGGAACATCATCGGCCCACTCGATGGTCAGCCCGCGAATATGGAATCCATCGATGTAGCGCGCGTAGAGCGCAGGAATATCATGCTTGAATACGGCATTGGCCTTTTCCGTAGCCGTCCAGCGAAAATCGAAATTGCCGCCGGCCATTTCGCTTACTTTGGGCCGAGGGGCGCGAATCCGGAACTTCACCTGGTCGAAAACGATATCGTGAACCCAGGCATGCGCGTCGCCGTAGGCAACGATGCCTCCTTCGGCTTCGCCGGTGATATTGGTAAAACGCACGTCACGAACCTCTGGCTTTGTACCCGCACCCGTTGGCGGTCCGACGGCGATGAAAATGGGCTCCGCTTTGCCCCACCAGTGGCCGGTCAGGAGTCTCGTGTCAATCACGATCGAGGAAAAGAGTACGTGGGCGGTTGTTCCGTTGCGTTCAAAAATACCGATGCCGCGGTTTGAATGAATGGTGAGATTGCTGAACGTGGCGTAACGAGTGCTCTCCATGCGAATCGAGGCTGAACGCGATTCCAAAGAGGAATTGGTGACCCCCACGTTTTCGCTTCCATAGAAAGCAAAATCATCGTCGCCGGCATGGATATCGCAATTGGAAAAATGCGCATCCTTGCAGGAGAGGCAGTCAATCCCATCGTTGTTAGGGAGCAACAAGTCGTTCAAGATGTGAACTCCCGTGACCACGATGCCTTGCGAGTGATCGAGGTGAAACGTCCAGTTGGGAGCATTCCGGAAAGTGATGTCGCGCACGAGGACGTTGCGGGACTCCGCTAAGACGATCATCGTTCCGGGGCGGCCTGACGTCCTGGTTTCAACGGGGCCATCTCCCAATTCCAGTATGCCTTTCATGAAGTCCGCGCCTTGCCGCGTGTATTTCGGGTCGAAATCCATTCCGTTATGGGGCACGTTGAAGTCGAAGAACTCATCGCCGCTGCCATCGATCACGCCCTGTCCGACAATGGCGATGTTCTGCGCTTTCCGCGCCACGATGATCCCGAGGAGGTTGCCCTCTCCCGTGCTGTTTGTCCCGTAGGTTTTCCCAAAACCGTACCGATCGATGGGAGCGTAGTCGGCGGCATTTTTGCTTCCTTGAATGACCGCGCCTGCTTCCACTTCAAGGGTCACGTTGCTCAGCATCTCAAAAGTTCCAGTCAAGTAGATGCCTGGAGGAAAGATGACGTGGCCGCCTCCCGCGGCATTGGCAGCGCGAATGGCTTTCGCAATGGCGGCGGTGTCGAGTGTTTTGCCGTCTCCCGTGGCGCCAAAGTCTCTGACATCAAAATCGCGTTGAACTGGTGAGGCCAAGGTAATGATGCCAGGGCGGCTGCAGAGCCCACCCAGCACCAGCAATCCAGCCACGACCAACCGCACCACCATGAGTTTCATCTGTTTTCCTCTCTCTTACTTCTGATCGCTCAATACCTGGTCCGCCGCTAGCACCAGAAACATGTAATCGGACGATCCGCCGCCCAATACATATTCCATCTGCTGCCAGAGGTACGGAAAATCTTTCAACTCCGGAAAATCCGGACGGATGAGCGCAGTTCCGGAAGCTACGCCGCCCGGGATATAGGTCCAATCCGCGCGATTGAAGCCATAAGCCACCGTTGTGGAGCGCGCCCCGACGCCGGAAGCAAAGGACGCGGTGTTCTCGCCAGGATGTAGGCCGAGAACGAAATTCAGGGCGTTCAACATGTAGTCGGCACTGACGATATCTGGAAAGGCCCGGTGAAGATAATATTGCTCGCGGCCAAAGCGCTGAATGTCCCAGCCCGCGCCCCAGATGTAGGGGCGGTAAGGAACTCCAAACGGCGTCGCGGCCTGCTTCTTGACGGTCTTTGCGAAATTCTCCCGCACCGCGTTTCGGATTTCCTCCACGAAAGTCCTGTCATGGATTATGCTAACGACGCGGGCGACGGACCAGCCCGTACGGTCGATCTGGGCAACTATCTCTTTCCGGTTATCCAACAGAAACTGCTCGTACTCCGGTTTTTCCGTGGTCAACCAGAGCTCGCTGTCCGCGGCAACCCTCTCTGGAAATCCCTTAGTGGTGATGCGTTCCAGCTTCCACGACTCCTCCGCGGCGGCGATGCACTCTTGCGCCAACTTGGGATTCATCTCCTTCAGCACTCTTCCCGCCGCGGCGAGCGCTGCGATGGCCTCGTATTCGTGCGCTGCGTTGTCTTCCGTAAAGACCCAGCGGTCATCCGTGACTCCCGAGTGCGTCCCGGTTTTTTCACCTGCGTGGAGCGCCGGATCATAGAAAAGGTTGTCGGTCGCGTTGGTGGTGTCTCCCAACATGGTGTACTGGTGCAGATTCGAGCTGATAATGCCGCGGTAGAACCGGCCCATGGACTTGTAGCTGCCCAGAACCGTGAGCACACCGTGTTCCACTTGCTGCAGCACGTCGGGCTTGCCATCTGGCTCGTGAATTTTCACCAAGTGCTTGGCCTCATCCACGGTTGTGTCGTCGTAATCCAGTCCAAACGACTCGTAAGCCGAAGCAAGAATGGAAACCTCGTCGGCCTGGGACTCGATGCGCAAATCGTCATCTCCCGCATCGTGCCAGCCGCCCACATTCAAGCCCGGCACAGTTTCTCCGGGTTGGTACTTGATCAGGGTGGAAAGCCCTTGCGAGTAGCCATCGAAATGGTTGTAGTTCGTCGACGCCATTCGCGCGTCATCCAGGTGACACGCCCCATGCCAGACCCGGTACTGCTCCTCGACGCGCATGTGGCACATCTGTATGGGGAGGAAATGCTCGATCACAGGTTGCCACACGCCGCGCTTGAAAACATCCGGCGAAATCTGAAACGCTTCCGTGCGGAAATTTCCATATTCGAGAACGTACATTCCGGGTTTCGTTACCTGTGTGAAGTCAAACTGTTTGTAGTTGTAGCGAAGAAATTTTCCCCACGGCGAAGCTTTGCCGGAAAGCACTTCCTGGTAACCGCCATCCTCGGCGATGCGCTTCACCACCACGCGGTCATCACTGCTATCCGCAGCATCGAACTCGAGAATGGCCGTTTTCTTCTGATTGGGGTGATAGCCCACCTGCGAAACATGCACCACTGGCCCGTACCGCCAGCCGGGAATCGCATGCGGCTGGACAATCCACTCGATGGCGCCTTTCGTCGCGCCGGCGGTCACGAGCGAACGCACCACAAACCAGCCATTGTTGTGTTTGTTGCGCCCATCGTAGAGCTGCAAATCTCCTGTGCGGCTTTCGATCAGGAGGCGCTGCGCTTCGATTTCCGGGGCAATGGAGAGCCGCCGCCCGCTGGCAAGCGGCACGGGCTGCACTTCTCCGTCCTTCTCGATTTGATCCGGCCCGTTTCCCTGGCGCGGGAAAATCCCAGAGTGTTCGTCCAGGTACCAGGTCTTGCCAAACAGAGAGCCCGGATAAAGTTCCAGGTTGAAGCCCACTTTGCCAACAAAAACAACCGGCAGGGGTTGATCGAGATCCACCACGATGCGGAAGCCTTGCCCTTCGCCAAGCACATGCACCTGATAGGAGAAATTCAGATCCGGGTAATCAATGGGATTGTAGCCTTTGCGATTGCGAGCAGGATCCGGATAGGACAGCCAGGTGGTAATCTCATTTTCTTCCTTCTCAACGACGCGCTTGTCCTGTTTGGGCATCGGCTGCCACTGGCCGGGCGTGGGATCCAGACGGATATCTCCGTTCGTTGCCACACGCACGCCGTTCTGAATGATGCTTACTCCGGCCTGATGCCCCTCGGGATAAATGTCCTGAAATGCCATGACGTTCAGGCCCGGCAACTCAAAGTATTCCTTGTCGTTCAGGCGCAGCATCGGAGCCTGCCCTTCCTGTGCTTTCAGAATGCACACGGCCAGAATGGCCAAGAGCGAAACACTCAGCACTCGTATTGTCCGCATTGTTTCTCCTCAGTAGGCGGGCTCTGGCAGCCCCGGCGGCACACATCAAGGCCACATCCTTGATGAAGCTTCTGCGGTTCATGACTACCCTCACGCGATTATAAGCCACAGTGCTTGCAATTCGTTTAGAAAATCGTTTATCTTTCTGGCGGAAGAGGCCCGCCAGCCGGAGACACCCGGCGATGCGGTGCTGTGGTTTTGTCCTTTGCGGAAAGCTCGTGGCTCACTTAGTGGTCTCGCATCCGTTTGCATTTTGATAATTATGTCACTCAGTATGACGCCGTGCTCATCCCTCTTACGTGTCTCCCGATACATCTTTCATCAAGATTGGGCTAGAATAGAGACAAATATGAGGTGCAGGCTCACAAGAGTTGCGAGTCTTTAACAAGTTGAACCTCTTCCGGTTCTTCGAGGAGATTCCTCAAGCGAGGATCTGGACCATTTATGAAATCGACGAAATTACATCGCCCCCGCAAATCTGGCGCGGTTACGCTGCGAGCGGTGGCAGACCATTTGGGGCTCACGGCCGGCACGGTTTCCGCCGTCTTGAACGATTCTCCGGCGGCGCGTTCCATCCCGGCACACACCCGCGCACGCGTTCTGGATGCCGCCCGTAAACTGAATTACCGCCCCAATTTCTTTGCGCGATCTCTGCGTGTACAGCGCAGCCTTACTGTCGGTGTCATCGCGGAAGAGATTGGAGATGTATACGGCGGGATGGTTTGCAGCGGGATCGAAGCCTATCTCCGCGAGAACAATTACTTTTTCCTGACGGTCGCCCATCGCCACGATCCGGAGCTCTTGCGCAGCTACTCGCAGATATTGATGTCGCGTGGGGTTGAGGGAATCATCACCATCGATACTTCCATTGGCCATCAACCGTTGTTGCCCACGGTTGCGGTTGCCGGACACCAAAAAGTGGAGAACGTCACTAATATTGTTCTGGATCACCACCGTGCCGCGGAGCTGGCCCTTGGCCATTTGAAACTGTTAGGCCATCGGGATATCGCTTTTTTGCGCGGGAGCCTGCAAAGCTCGGACACCATTTCGCGCTGGGATGCTATTCAGGAAGTTGCGCAGGAACTTGGCATTTGCATCCGCCCGGAACTGATCGTCCAGTTGGAAGGATTGGAATCGACACCCTTGCTGGGGTATCCGTCAGGCAAGGCACTTCTCGCGCGGAATGTTCCGTTCACGGCGCTGTTTGCCTATAACGATATCTCTGCCCTTGGTGCCATGCGCGCTTTTCAGGAAGCGGGACTGCGCGTTCCCGAGGATGTTTCTGTCGTGGGATTCGATGATATCGCGCTGGCGACCTATTCCATTCCTCCCATGACAACGGTTCGCCAGCCGCTTTCTAAAATGGGGCGCATTGCCGCGCAGACTTTGGTTGACCGTATCGAAGACCGCGCGCCGTTCGTCGAGGAGATCGCCATCGAGCCAGAGTTGGTCGTCCGCGCCTCCACCGGGCCGCCGCACGCATAGACTCAGACTGGCTTTTACTTTCGGAAGATCGCTGTCGCCCCGTTCGGTTGCGCCTACTCAACACCCACCGGCCGTGATCCTCGCAAACCGTAAAATATTATATAGAGGTAACAAAGCACCGGCAGCAGAAACGCGTGATGCACGCCGATGCGGTCCGCGATAGCTCCCTGCGCGACCGGTAAGATCGCTCCACCCACAATCGACATAATCAGCAAGCCCGAACCATCGCCCGTACGCGGACCCAGCTTGGCAATTCCCAGCGTAAAGATGCTCGGAAACATGATGGAGTTGAAGAAACCCACCAGGATGATGCTCCACATGGCCACATGGCCGGTGGAAAGCATGGAAGTCAAAACCAGCGCGCAGGCGAAGAACGCCGCAACTCCCAGGACAGTACCTGTTTTCACTTTCTGGAGAATGGCCGAGCCGATAAAGCGCCCCACCATCGCCCCTCCCCAGTAATAGGCCACAAACTTTGCTCCGATAACCACCGGCAGGTTTCCGATTTCCGGCTCCTTGAAGTAGTTGATCAGGAAGCTCCCAATCGATACCTCCGCGCCAACGTAAACAAAAATCGCCACGCAACCAAGAATCAGATGCCTGTACCTCCACATGCTTCCGTCATGGCGTCCGTCGGCATGCCTTTCCACTTCAGGGATGGCAGGGAGTTTGAACAATCCAATGAGCACGGCAAAGGCAATCAGGGTCAGCCCGATGACCACGTAAGGAAGTTTCACCGTGCTGGCTTCCTGAACGCGCATGGCGCGCAATGCTTCCGCCGACATGTTCGCGATGGCGTCCTTGTTAGCGACTACAGTACCCAGGATAAACAAGCCACCCAGATAAGGTCCGACTGTGGTGCCGAGGGAATTAAATGCTTGCGTCAGATTCAAGCGGCTTGAAGCTGTCTCTGGCGGTCCAAGAACGGCCACATAAGCATTCGCCGCAACCTGAAGCGCAGTCATACCTGCGGCCAGCACCATCAACGCCCCAAGAAAAAGGGGAAAAGACAGCGCGCTCGCCGCCGGCAAGAACAGGAAGGCGCCAAGGGCCATAGTCACGAGACCAACGACCATCGTTCTTTTGTAGCCAATTGCATCAACAACTTTTGCCGCGGGAATGGAGAATATGAAATAAGCCAAGAAAAACGCAAACTGAATCAGCATTACCTTCGTATAATTCAAATCAAATACAGACTTCAGATGGGGCACCAGGATGTCGTTCAATACCGTCACAAAGCCCCAAAAGAAGAACAGCACCGTCACCATTGCTAATGCGGCAGGATATTTTTCACTGCCGCCCGCCGAGGCTGTTCCTTGCGAATTCCCCGTGCTCACCATGGCCATGGTTGTCGTGTTCCATTTCTCCGCATCATCGCGGGACCTGTCGTCCTCATCTTGACACAGCCCTCGACTGCAGCAACATCTTTGTCAGCTTCCCGTGCATTCCTCGGAATGGTGGTAAAAGGGATGCGGTATCGTTATTCTATTCACCGACGCGAGATTCATCCATGAAAATTTCTGTATGTTTCCTGATTCTGCTGTGCTCACTCCTGGCTTTGCTTGCTCCATTGTCCATCTCGGCGCAAAACTTTTCTTCCACCGTGGTCTGGGCCGAATCCGGCTTGCCTGCTGCCGAATCCGCTTCCCCTGCTCTCGCGCAGCTTGCCCAACTCTTTCCCGAGGCGCAACTCTCCTCTGCTGACCAACTCACCGCAAAGTTGCGCGACCCACAGACACGCCTGTTGATTCTCCCTCAGGCTTCCTTGGTTCCAGAGACCGCTTGGTCCGCGATCTTTGCCTATCTCGAGCACGGCGGAAATCTGCTGGCTCTCGGAGGCCGCCCCTTCACTCGCGCGGCCTACCATGACGCCGATGGCTGGCACCTTCGCGGCTACAGCGTGCGCTTTATCCGCAGTCTTTATATCGACCAATATCAAGCCACGCCCGCTTCCAGTGGCCTTCAGTTTGCCAACAATCCTGACGTGCCAGAGGAGTTGCCCCACTTCGCCTGGCAACAGGCCTATAGTCCGGTCATCCGCCTTAGCACAAACGATCTCTATCCCCGCGGCGGAACGGCGGGTTCCCTGGACTCTCGAATTGATGCTCTCGCCTTTGGAGTTAGCAAGGGACGCCGCCTCGCCGCTCCCGTCTTGCAGATTGATCACACGTCAGGCTCGTTTGATGGCGGCCGCTGGATTTTCTTATCCGCCGATCTCGCGCCGGAGTTCTACTCCGCGCCCGAAGCCGCGTGGCTAGTTCGCGCCCTCGCTGCGCGGGCGATGCGGGGCGCCGAAGAGTTCACGGTTCGCCCCACCCTTCCTCTCTATCTTCCCGGCGAACCCATCGAACTCGAGACCCGCTGGCACACCTCTTCCAAACCGGCCCAGTCACTGACCATGCAGATTGCCATGTATCCGGAGGATCACCCTTCGCAAAAGACCACGGCAACGGCCCCAGTTCCTGCAATGTCCAACACGATTCTTGCGCCCCCGACGGGAAAGGGCCTCTACATCATTGAAGCGCGTCTGCTGGAGGGCAATACGCTCCGTGCTATCTATCATTCCGCTTTCTGGATCCGCGATGAGGCTTTCTTGCGCTCCGGCGACAAGCTGGGGGTGAACGCAGACTACCTCACCCTCAACGAAAAACCCCTTGCCGTGGTCGGCACCACCTACATGTCCAGCGAGGTCCAACGTCTCTACTTTGATCATCCGAACGTTTACGTGTGGAATCGCGATCTCGCTCAGATTCACGAAGCCGGTCTGAACATGCTCCGTACGGGCTGGTGGACCGGTTGGGACAAATTCTGCGACGAATCCGGCCGCCCCTACGAGCGCACGCTCCGCACACTAGAGGCCTACCTGATGACCGCGCGCAAGAATTCTCTCCCGGTGCAGTTCAATTTCTTTGCTTTCCTGCCCGATGCGCTCGGTGGAAGCAATCCTTACCTCGATCGGGAAACTGTTCGCAAGCAGCACATGCTGGTGCAGTCGGTGGTGGCGCGTTTCCACGATGTCCCGTATATCGCCTGGGATCTCATCAACGAGCCCAGCTTCTCCAAGCATCTTTGGAAGATGCGGCCGAATGACGATTCCTTTGAACTCGGAGCGTGGAATGCCTGGCTGGCTCAGAAGTATCCCGATCGCGCCGCCCTGGCTGCCGCTTGGAATTTGCCCCCGGACTCCGTGGCCGGGACGATTTCGCTGCCCTTGGAGATTGAATTTGACCCCGGCAGCATATATACCGGTACGAATTCCCTGCGCGTTTACGACTTCTATCTATTTGCCCAGGACACATTCAACAATTGGGTGCGCGGCATGCGCGATGCGATTCGCGCGACGGGCTCCACGCAAGCCGTCACCGTTGGGCAGGATGAAGGCGGCGAGATTGATCGCCTCAATCCCTCATTTTTTGCTCCGTTCGTGGATTTCACCACCAACCACACTTGGTGGCAGAACGACCATTTGCTGTGGGATTCGCTTGTTGCCAAGCAGCCCGGCCTCCCCATGCTCATTCAGGAGACGGGCCTACAGCGGGAACTTGCGCTGGATGAAATGGCACGACGCACTCCGGAATCGGAAGCTGCCTTACTCGAGCGAAAAATCGCGATGTCGTTTGTTTACGGCTCCGGCTCCATCGAGTGGCTCTGGAATACGAATGCGTATACGACGGAGGCCAACGAAGTGCCTGTCGGCGCTTTGCACGCAGACTCCACGGAAAAGCCGGAGGCCACCGTGTTGCGCGACTTTGCGAAATTTGCCGCGGCTGCTTCTCCTTATCTGAAGAATCCGATATTGCCCGCCATCGCTATCGTCACGTCGCAGGCCGAACAGTTTTCCGTGATGAATGAACTCCAATTGGAGGCTCAGCGGAAAGCTGTCCGCGCTCTGGGTTACCACCTGCACCAACCGTGCTACGTCATCGCCGAAAACCAGATCGACAAGCTCGGCTCCCCCAAACTCGTCATTCTTCCTTCCGCGCAGGCGCTCCGCGAATCCACCTGGCAAGCTCTGCTCGCCTATGTCAGGAACGGGGGCAATCTCCTCGTCACCGGCCCCGTCTCCCGTGACGAGCACTGGCACCTCGTCGATCGTCTCACCCCTCTCGGCATCTCTGCCCACATTGAACCCATCACGGCCCACGACGCGGTCATAAGGTTTGGTACTTGGTTCATTCCCTTGGCTTTTGACCAGCAAGCCCAGCAATCCCTCGAATCCTCGAAGTTTGATGATGGTTCTTCAATGAAAGAACGCGCGATTGGCAAGGGAACACTCTTCTTGGCCGCGTTTCCCGCTGAACTCGCGGAAGGCCCTGCTACCGCTGATGGTCTTTACATGCCCATCATAGATCGAGCCAACCTGAAAGCGACTTTTGTCACAAGAGTACCCTTGCCGGCAGGCATCCTTATATTTCCAATCGAGCTTCAGGATGCGGTTCTGTTGGTCATCGAATCAGAATCTGACCAGAACGCTGACCTGAATATTGCCGATGCACTTACAGGTGCACAATTGAAACTCCAATTGCCTGCGCAGCGGGCGGCGCTCGCCATCATCGATAAACACACCAAGCAGATCGTGGCCAAATACGGCTTCTGAGTTCCACCGGTTTTTCGATATTGCCGTCGTCAGGCGTGTGAAACGACGGCATGCTTGTTTTCAGTAACGTGCGCCAATCCGGCTTCGAGAACGTCCAACCCCTCGTCGAACTGTTCGTCCGAGACAACCAGTGGCACCAAAATGCGCATGACGTTGCCTAGCGTGCCCGCCGTGATGGTGATGAGACCGTGCTCGTAGGCGTACTTCGCCAATTCCTTGGTCTCCGCACCTGCCGGTTCGCGGGTTTCCCGGTCGCGGACCAGCTCAAAGGCACACATGCCACCGAGCGCGCGAACATCACCGATGAGCTGCCATTTTTTCTGCCAGCCTTTCACACACTCCTCGAAACGTTTGCCAATGGCGGTCGATCGCGCCAGCAATCCGTCCTTCTCGATGGCTTCGATGGAAGCAAGCGCCGCAACGCACGCAGCAGGGTTCCCTGCGAATGTGCTGCCGAGTCCTCCGGGAATCGCGGCGTCCATAATTTCCGCGCGCCCGGTTACACCGCCTAGTGGCAATCCGCCGCCGACAGACTTCGCGGTGGCAATCAGGTCCGGCTCAACACCAAAATGCTCGATTGCAAAGAATTTTCCGGTACGGCCAACGCCACTCTGCACCTCGTCAGCAATGAGCACAATCCCGTATTTGGTGCAGATTTCGCGTAGAACCGAGAAAAATTCCTTAGGCGGAACTACGAACCCGCCTTCGCCCAGAACCGGTTCCGCGATGATCGCAGCGACGGAATTAGCTTCCACCATGCGGCGGAACGTGTCTTCCAGATGCCGTGCACAAAACGTTTCGCAGGCGGGATACGTTTTGTTGTACGAGCAACGATAGCAGTACGCGTAAGGAATGCGATAGACCTCGGGAGCGAAAGGCGCGAAACCCACCTTATACGGATTGATCTTGCTCGTCAGCGTCATGGTCAGCAGCGTGCGCCCGTGAAATGCATCTTCAAAGGCAATCACCGCCGGCCGCTTCGTATATGCGCGCGCGATCTTCACCGCGTTCTCCACGGCTTCGGCGCCGGAATTGATGAACATCGTTTTCTTGAGCCCGCTGATGGGCGCAAGGGCATTCAGTTTTTCGGCCAGGGCGATATAAGACTCGTAGGGAGTTACGCCAAAACAGAGATGCAGAAACTTGTCCACCTGGTCGTGAAGCGCTTTCGTCACCAGCGGGTGGCGATGGCCAACGTTCAGGCAACCAATGCCGCCGGCAAAATCGAGATACCGATTCCCATCCACATCTTCGATCCACGCGCCTTCCGCCCTCGCCGCGCAAATGGGCGTCACCAGGGCAGGCCCACGTGGAATAGCGGCCTCTCGGCGCGCCACCAAAGCACGCGACTTGGGTCCGGGAATTTCCGTGCGAATCTGAATCGTTTTCATGGTTTCTTGTTCCTTTGTGCGAATTTCAAGCAATCCCTTCCAAATGCTCAGTACCACCCAATCGGTGCTTCATCGAGATTGACAAAAACCTGCTTGGTCTCCAGATATTCCTCGAGACCCCACGGCCCGAGTTCGCGCCCGAACCCAGACTGCTTGTAGCCGCCCCAAGGCGCTTCCACGTACGTGGGCTGCATGTGATTGACCCACACGATTCCCGCGCGAATGGACTTCACCACGCGAAACGCCTTGAAGATATCGCGCGTCCACACCGCAGCCGCTAATCCATACGGCGTGTCGTTGGAGATGCGGATGGCCTCCGCTTCGTTTTCAAACGGAATCACGCTGGCCACTGGACCGAAAATCTCCTCGCGGGCGATACGCGCAGAGTTTTGCACATCGTAAAAAATAGTCGGCTCCACGTAATAGCCCTTGCCGAACGCTTTCGCCCTTCCCCCGCCAATCGCGGTTTTGGCTTCTTTTTTGCCGATTTCGAGGTAAGACGTGACCCTGTCGTATTGCTCCTTGCTGACCAGCGGGCCCATTTTCGTTTCGCGGTCCAGCGGCGGCCCCAGTTTGATGCGCTTGGCCTTTTCCGTCATGGCTTCCACGAACTTCGTGTAGATTTTCTTCTCCACCAGAACGCGGCTTCCCGCGGAGCAAACTTCGCCCTGATTGATGAACACGCCAAACAGAGCTCCATCTACCGCAGCTTCCCAATCTGCGTCGGCAAAAAATACGTTCGGCGATTTGCCTCCCAATTCCAGCGTTACACGCTTCAGCGTGTCGGCGGCGCTCTTCACAATGATTTTCCCGACCGCCGCACTCCCCGTAAAAGCTACCTTGTCCACACCGGGATGGGCCACCAGCGCGGCGCCCGTTACTTCGCCCACGCCGTTCACTACATTCACCACGCCCGGCGGCAAGCCAACTTCCTTAAAGTAGTTCGCGACTTCCATCGCTGTCAGCGGCGTCTGCTCCGCGGGTTTCAGCACACACGTGCAGCCCGCTGCAATCGCGGGCGCTAGCTTCCACGCCGCCATCAGAAGTGGAAAATTCCAGGGAATAATCTGAGCCGCCACGCCAACTGGCTCCCGCATCGTGAAGCTGAGCGCGTTCGCAGGCACGGGATTGACGTGCCCCGTCACTTTATTCGCCAAGCCGCCATAATATTCAAAACAGGTAGCCACATCGGCCAGGTCATATTCGGCTTCCACGATGGGCTTACCGCAGTTGCGCGCTTCGATCTCCGCCAGCATCGCGGTGTTCTGCCGGATTTTATCGGCGATCTTGAAGAGGATACGCCCGCGATCCTGCGCCGTGGTTTGCGCCCATGGCCCGGAGTCAAAAGCGGCGCGCGCCGCTTTCACAGCCTCGTCCACGTCCGCGGTAGTTGCCGAGGCTACGTGGGCAATCACCTCTTCGGTCGAGGGATCGTAGACGGGAAACGTCTCGCCGGAAGAACTGGCAACCCACTGCCCATTGATGTAGTTCTGGTAGGTTTTCACCGTTGGCTTTGCCGTTGTAGACATAAACCGCCTCCCAAATTCGCTTTTTAGACAGCCGGAGAACTCGCCGCCAGCTTCCGCGCCGCTTTCCTACTCCCGTACACATAAAAGAAAAATACGGCCAGCCCGATGAATAAGAGAGTTCCGCCCACCATCCAGATTTCGTAGGAAAGCAGCGAAGTGATCTGTTGCGCCGGGAAATAGGCCAGCGCGATGCCCAGGATAGTTGTGATCAGGCCGCTGACCCCGGCGAATATCAGTGTTTCTTTGCCGTAGTGCCCGCGCACAAATTCCTTATCCACAGCGATTTTCAGCAGCGCCACAAAAATATATAGGAACGGAATCAGTTGCAAAACCACGGCGAGAGACAGCAGACGCTGGAACGATTCCTGCACGCCTCCCGTAGCCAGAAAGTTGGCAATCACCAGAATCAACGAAACGCTCGCGTGCACGATCAGGGCGGCATACGGCGTGGCGTACTTCGGGTGAATCTTTCCGAGCCACGAGGGCATGTAGGAATCCAGTCCCGCCACAAACGGAATGCGCGCAGAACCGCCCAGCCACGCGGAGCCAATCCCCGCGATGGACAAGCTAAGCAGAAAAGCGAACGGCGCCACGATCCAGGCAACGCCGACGCGCGAAGCCATGTGGCTGACGGCCTGTACGATGCCTTGCAGCACGCTGATGCTGTTCTTGTCCACGGCCACCAGCAACGTCAGGGTTGCGCCAATATAGAGGAAGCCGGAGAGCACGCCTCCCCATGCCACCGCGCCGGGCAAAGTCCTGCGGGGATTTTCTATTTCGTCGCCCATGACGGACGCAAGTTCCAGACCTACCAAGCCAAAGCAAATGACGCCGAATGAGTTCAAAACGAATCGCGGATTGGCGGGAACCTGAAAATCTGCCCAGCGGATGTTGGTGCCAAATTTCAGGCAGACGATGACGCCGAGCCCCATCAGCAAAAACGCCGCGATGAATGTGCCGATCCCGCCAAGATTGTTGATCCACTTGCCTACGCCAAGACCCATGACGTTTAAAACAACGAGAAGGCCGAGGAGCACAACGGATGCAATCAGGGCGAACGTGCGGTTGTCCGCGAGACCAGTGTGGCTGGGGCCCAGCACAAACACCGACACGCCGACGAAATAGAGCATCACCGTCGGTACGTACATCATGTTGTTTGTCCAGTAGCACCACCCGGAAAGGAATCCGTGGAAGTCCCCAAACACTTCCTTGGCCCACAGATAGACGCCGCCCTCGCCGGGATAGCGATGCGCCAGCTCGATCACGGCGATCCCTTGCGGCCAGAAGAAAAGAATCAGCGAAATCAGCCACAGCCAGATGGTGACCCCGCCATTGGCCGCGATGGAGGGCAACACGTTGAGGTTAAAGACGGCTACAACAAAGAGCAGTATGAGGTCGCGCCGCCCAAGCACGCGCTTTAAATGCGGCTGCTCCGCTCCTGAAGATGGGGAAGCGGCTTTTGCTATCGTGACCTCTTCGCTCAATCCTGTTGCTCCTTAGTGTCCGGCGACGCCGACGAACTGCGCGCCGCGTTCCTGCTGCGTGTTGGCCAGCCCAGGCGCAACCTCTTCAAATACCGCGAGGTGCTTGTCAATGTCTGCTTCGGTGTGCTGCACGGAGATGGTCCACTGCTCGTCCCACCAGTAAGGCATCGCCAGCACGCCGCGATTCACCATGCCGAACCAGAATTGCCGCCACAGGTCCACATCAATCTTCATCCAGTCGCGATAGTTCCCTATTTCCTGCGGATAAAGCATCAGCGCCCCGTTCACCCCTGCCTGGGCCACATACGCCTTCAGGCCGGTTTTCTTCAGGATTGCGCGGTAACCTTCCGCGAGTTTCTTGCCGAGTTTATCCACGTGCGCATAGTTTTCGCGGGTGAGCACTTCACGGAAGACAGCGAGGCCCGCTGCCATCGCGAACCTGTTCGTGTTGTACGTGCCACCATGGAAAACCTTGTGCTGGACGATCAGGTCCATCACCTGACGGCCTGCGCCAAACGCCGCCAGCGGTACACCTCCGCCGATCGACTTCGCCAGAGCGATGATATCGGGCTTCACTCCAAAATATTCGCTGGCGCCGCCCCAACAAAGTTTCGCGCCGGTCTTTACTTCATCGAAGATCAGCAGCGCGCCATTCTTGTTGCAGATATCGCGTAATCCTTCGAGGAAGCCGGGCTGTGGCATGCAGATGCCCACGTTCATCATGATGGGTTCCAGGATGATGGCCGCGATCTGACCGGGGAATTGCTTGAAGCGATGCTCCACGCTGGCCAGATTGTTGAACGTGGATACGGTCACGTTGTCGAGGACCGGCTTGATCACGCCCAAGCCGCCGGGCACGGAATTTGGAGCATTGATGTCGCCGCAGTCTTCTTCTTTCGGTTTCACGCTGACCAGCGCGGTGTCGTGGAGGCCGTGATAGCAGCCTTCAAACCGCAGGATGATATTACGGCCCGTGGCCGCGCGGGCGATGCGGCAGGCGTGCATGGTCGCTTCCGTACCGCTGGAGCCGAAGCGCACCATCTCCACGGGGTAGCGCGCGCAAATCTCTTCGGCCAGTTCCGCCTCCATGCCGTGCGGCATGCCAAATGTGGTGCCGTTTTGCAGCGCCCACTGGACCGCCTTCACCACCGCCGGATGCCCGTGCCCGGCCATCAGCGTACCAAAGCACAGGTTGTGGTCGAGATACTCGTTTCCGTCAATGTCCAAGATCTTGCTGCCATGGCCTTCGGCTACAAAGATCGGGTAAGGATCGTAGGCGCGGTAGTTGCTTGCCACGCCTAGCGGAATCCGTTTCTCCGCTTTCTTATGAGCCTCCGCGGATTTCGGCGTCCGCTTCTCGTACAAAGCGAGTTCCTTCTGTAGTGCTTCTTGCATTTGCGTACTCCATGCAGGCTGGCCTTCTTGAGCGGTCACCTGTGGCAGGTCTGTTCCCTGCGGTCAGTTTCGGCGAGGTAAACTTCGCGGTTCGTGGGATGCGCTGCGAACCTATCTTACGTCTTCCTCTGTAATCGAAGCCACGCGAAGGAGCGGTTCCGCGTGACTTCGCAATTCCATTCGCGCGTGAAACCGCCCCAGCTGCGCCGGGGCGGTTTCCTCGGGTTCCAAGCGAACCGGGTACTCCTAGAACATCACCTTCAGCGCAAACTGCATGACGCGGGGATCACGCGTTTTCAAGACCTGGCCAAAGGTCGAGTCGCTGAAATTCCCGTCGGGATTCGTGAATTCCGTGTGATTCCAGGCGTTGTAGAACTCCGCGCGGAATTCCGTGGTCCATCTTTCGTTTATCGGCGTCTTCTTGGCGATCACCAGGTCCGTATTGCTCAGCGCGGGGCCACAGCACATGGAATGCGGCGTATTGCCAAATGTCCCCGGTTGCTGCGGACATACTGGTATCGTCGGCGTTGCCGGGCTAAATGGGTCGCAGAAGGTGTTTGGATTGAACCAGAAATTTCCGCTTCCCGTGTTTACCTTTGGATTCACGAACTGAACAGGCGAAACTGAGTACGGCGTATTCGCGTCCTCAAAGAAGAAGCTGCTCTGATACTCCGCGTCGTTCTGGTTTTGCACGCGAATCGGGAAACCGCTCTGGTACGTGATGATGGCGGATACCTGCCATCCGTTGGTCACTTTGCCGGCAAACCCGGCCTTCTTGGGAATGGGCAGTTCCCAAACCGGGCTGAACACAAATCGGTTCTTCGCATCCAGCAAGGACAATCCACGCATCGCGCGAGGATCGATCGGGTTGAGTTCGTTCTCGAACGAGGCACCTTGGTCAATCGCCTTGCTAAATGTGTACGAGGCCTGGAACATCAATCCGTGCGAGAAGTTCTTTTCCAGGGAAGCCTGTAGGCCGTTGTAATTGGAGTTCGCCACTGTATCCTCTGTGAAGATATTGCTGAAGATTGGTACACCGTCGGCGGGACATCCCGTGTTTGCGATCGGGTCGCAGTTGGGCGAGGAGTACGGACGGAGGCCAACGAGATTGATCGGAATTCCGACGTTGCTGGTGGATGGGTTTGTGATCGTGCACCCAGCCGGAGCACTCGGGTTTAGATTCGGGCAAGGAATATTGGGCCCGCCCGGCGTCGGCCCGGGGATGTAGGGCATGTGAAAGGTCTGTCCTGGCAGCAGCGTGAAAGAGTACGAGCTATCCGCGCCAAATGCTCCGCAGGTTTGGGGCCCCACAAGGTTATTTAAGTCCACACACGACTGCGCGTTCCCGTAATTCAAATCGCGCGCCGCGAGCAGACGGTGCGCCTGCGTGCCCACAAAGGCTATGCGCAGCAGCATATCTGAGGTCAATTGCCGTTCAATTGTGAAATTGTACTGCTCCGCGTATTGCGTCCGCAGGTGCGGCTGAAATTCTCCATATAGCAGAATCGGCCGGAACAGCGACCAGTCCACACAGCCGTTTGGACCGGCAGGATCAAAGCAAGGTGTACTTGGCGTTTGGTGGATGACTCCTCCCCCGTTGTTTGGCGCTTGCACCCCGTTCTGTCCCAGATACGGAGTGTTGAACATCGGACTTGATAGAAATGCGCTGATTCCAAACGGTGGTTCGGCGCTGAATTGCTCCATCACCAACTGCTCAATCGGGTTGTAGAAAATTCCATACCCCCCTCGGATCGTGAATTTCCCGGGGCCACCGGTGATCTTCGCCAAGGGGCCCTCGGTCCATCCGGGGCTGTAGGCCAAACCGATTCTTGGCGCAATCGCCTTGTAATACGTCGACGTTAATCCCTGCGGAACTCCCTTATCGCCCGGGAATACCAGGCCCGTCGGAAAGTAGGCATTTTGTGCTGAACTCGGACCGCAGTCTCCTGGCGCGGCAATGTTGCTGCCAACGGTGTTATTAATCGTGTCGGCGCCCGCCTGCGACAACCAGCAAGGGTACTTGGCCGTAATCTGCCCCGGTCGGAAGGTTTGCAGGCGATTCCCGCTATCCAAGTATGGGGTGTTCAGCTCCCACCGAAGACCGTAGTTCAACGTGACGTTGGGCCTGATCTTCCAGCTATCCTGCGCAAATAAATAAAGCCCATAGTTCGTCAGGTCTTCCGCCTGCGCTGCGCCTTGCGAATATGTTGTCGGCACGCCCAGGAAGTAATCAGGATAAGCGTCGGCGGAACTTGAAGCAGGAACCAGCGAGTTCGCCGACCCGCCGTTCTGGAACGTAAAGTCCCCGTTGATGTTGTAGTAAAGGAATTGGTTGAATTTCTGGAGGCGTAAATCGCCGCCGAATTTCAGGCTGTGCGTCCCCATCACCTTGCTGTAATTGTCTGAAAATTGGTAGGTATTTCCGGTCTGAGGGAGTTCCCCCTCGAAGTTGTTCCCGATTACAAATCCCCCCAGCACTTGCACAAAGGGAACACCTTCTCTGCCTGGAATGTTTGTTGTGATCCCTAACGTTGGAGTGGTGGGATCGGCAAAGCAGTTCGCCGCCGGGACAGATGTTCCGCAGGCATCATGCAGGCTGGCTAGCGTGTTCACAGGGTGATTCAGGTTACCCTGGCCTTCCCGGAAGTAATTGAACCGCAATTCATTCACGGCTGTCGAGCCAATCGTGGAGGTTTCGCTCGCATTGAGTTGCTGGACCCTTGTCTTAAATAGACCCCCGAATTCCGGAAGATTTGCTCCCGCCGCCTGGAAGTTGGAAAAGGGATCCACGCGGTCATCGTCATCAAAATAGTAGTAGGCGGTGAAGTGCTGCGTGGTGGAGAAGTTGTGGTCGAAGCGCAGGGTGAATTGATCTTCGCGATCTTTCCGGTCCGGCGCATACGAAACTACTCCGGTTCCTGAGGGCAGTACATAGTTGTTATAGAGCGCCACGGCCGTAGGGTCAAAACACGCCGTCGGCACAACGCCGTTCGGGAAAATCGAGTCGTAGGGAACTGGTACTATCTGAGGAGAACCCTCAGGCAAACTCGCCAGCGTCGCCAGTGGCCCCGCTCCGGGCGTGGCAGAGATGGCACCCTGACAGGTTTGCGTGCTGCTGATCGAGCGGCTGAGCAACTGTTGAGCAAAGGTAGGGTTCGAGACCGTTCCCGTAAACGGACCCTCCGCAGAAAAGTCCCCACCAGCTTCCGCTGATGTCGGGAGATCTACTTGACCAGAAGAAATGCCCTGGCGCAGGCGGTCACCCTCGTAAGAACCAAAGATGAAAGTCCTGTCTTTCTTGATCGGGCCGCCCAGCGTCGCGCCAAACTGATTCTGTTTGTAGTCCGGAACCGTAGTGTCAAAAAATCCCTTCGTATTCAAAACCTTGTTACGAAAGAATTCGTAGAAATCTCCATGCAAGGAGTTGGTCCCGGATTTGGTTACCACGTTGACCACCGACCCTGAATTGCGTCCGTACTCGGCGTCAAACGTGTTCGTCAGAACGCGGAACTCCTCGATGGCGTCAGGAGACGGCTGAATCGCCGGGCCGTTTACGAAGATGTCGTTGCCGTCACCGCCGTTCACCATGTAGTTGTTTGACCGACCACGGCCGCCGTTCACCGAAACTACCCCGGGGTTGCTGCTGCCATAAAATAGGTCCGCGCCCAGTTGTGATTGCACGCCCGGCTGCAATTGCAGCAACTGGTACGTGTTGCGTGTATTCAAGGGCAATTCGCGCACCGACTGGTCGGTCATCACCGCGCCCAGTTGCGTAGTCGTGGTGTCAATCACCGGCGGCGCGCCCGTCACTTCCACCGTGTCCACCGTCGAGCCAACCTGCAGGGTAATGTCCACCAAGGCGATCTCGTTCAAGACGAGAACGATTCCCTTGCGGGAGTATTTCTTGAATCCTTGCTGGTTTACATCCACCGTGTAGGTGCCCACCGGCACTTCCAGGAAGAGATATTCGCCCGTGGCAGAGGTTTGCACTTCGCGCGCGGCATTCGTGCCTTCGTTGATCAGCGTCACTTTGGCGCCGGCGATGGAGCCGCCGCTCTCGTCCGTTACGGTTCCTCGTATGCGGCCGCCCGTGCTCTGCGAGCTGGCGTACGGTACACACAGCAGGAACACCATCGAAAAGAAGGTCGCGAGGAGAATGCTCCGGCGATTGGCAGACTTCACTTGCGCAAGCTGTGATGCTTGAATCATCTAAAATCACCCCTAAATTTCACGAGAACCCCAATCCCTTTTTTTGCGATTCTTCGTGGTTGCTACGTGCCCGGGAACCTTACTATAATCCAGCAAACTTAGAGAAAGCCGGGAGCCATGTCAAGCAGAAAGAATTTCTCCAAGTCATCGGATTCTTTGGCCGCGCCGAATCTCTTGCGCATCTCGGAGGTCGCGGCCCGCTTGGGCATTTCCTCCTCCGCGCTGCGGTCGTGGGAAGCTCTGGGTTTGGTTTCTCCGCGACGCACCACGAGCCGCTATCGCATGTATACAGAATCCGATGTGCGCTTGTTGCAGCGCGCCATCTTCCTGCGCCGCGCACGCGGCCTGAATCCTCCCGCCATCGTCCACGTCCTGAAGAAACAAGGATTCGTCAACAGCCCCGCCGACGCTCCGCAACATACGGGCCAGCGATTCAGGCGCTTGCGCACCCGCCGTGGGCTTTCACTCGCGCAAGTCGCCCGCGCTACCCGCGTCTCCGTTGGTTTTCTGAGCGCACTGGAACGCGGCCAGATGCGGTCCTCGGTTGCCACGCTGCGCCGCATCGCGCGATTCTATAGGATCAGCATCATGTCCCTGGTTGATACCACCGGCGAGACCCAACACCTCGTTCGCCCCGAGCACCGCAAAATTCTCGAAACCTCTCCCGGTGTCCGCATGGAACTCCTTGCTTGGGGCAACACCGCGATGGAACCTCACCTTTTCCGCATCAAACCCGGAGGGGGCAGCGGCGAATCCTACGCTCACGAGGGCGAGGAGTTTCTCCACGTTCTGCGCGGTGAATTCGAGATCTGGCTAAACGATCAGGAGCACTACATCCTGAAAGCCGGCGACAGCCTCTATTTCGAGAGCTCCACGCCGCATCGTTGGAAGAACTCGGGGCGTTCCGAAACCTGGCTTCTGTGGGTGAATACCCCGCCGACTTTCTGACTTTTTGTTGAACTCCGGAATGGCCGCAGTGCGGCTTTCCGATTGCGAGGCGCCGATGGAACTTACCCTTCGATCACTGCTGGTCATCGCGTTTGCCCTTCTTCTTGGCTCACGCCAAAAGAAGGGAGATTCACTCAGCCTGCTCGTTTAGCAAGGCTTCGCCGAGCCCGGAGAACTGCTGGAAACACATCAGGAGGATTCATTCGCATGTCTCATACACGCCGTGATTTCATCAAGTACGTTGTGGCTGGTTCCATTGTTTCCGGATGCCCAATCAAAGAAGCACTCGTGGCCGAGCTTCCCGGCCCGGCCTCTTCTCCGCTCGTCGAGGGAGAGTATTTCGCCACCTGCCATCAGCTTCGCGACGGCCATTCCTTCCCCAAGCCGGACGCCACACGCAAAGTGGATATCGCCATCATCGGCGGTGGCATCGCCGGCCTCTCCGCCGCTTATTTCCTCCGCGACAAGGATTGGCTGCTTCTCGAGAAGGACGATCACTTCGGCGGGAATGCCTACCAGGAGGAGCACGAAGGCCAGGTGTTCGCCACGGGTTCTGCCTACGGTTACCGCGACGATGATGGCGACAAGCTCGCCAAGGAAATTGGCATGGACCTCCCACTGGTGGCCATGCCTGACCCGCTCCTCGACAATGGCAGGTATGCCCCGGACATTTGGCGCTCCGGCCTAGGCGATCTTCCCTACACCAGGGAGGTTCTCGCCAGCTTCCGCAAATTCCGCGATGACGTGATGAAGATTGACGCGAAGAAGCGCATGTTGGAACTCGACCAGGAGCCGTTCTCAAAATACACCGGCGCCTACGCTCCCGAACTCGGCAAATTGTGGGATGCCTATGGCCCTTCCAATTGGGGCGCAGTCGCCGAAGATACTTCGGCGTTTATCGGCATTATGGATGCTCGCTACTTAATTGAAGGCCTCGACGATCAGCGCGTGATTCTGCCTGGCGGCCTCGGCTGCATCAGCCATAAGCTAGTCGAAGTCTTGAAGCCGAAATACGCGGAGCGCCTGCTCAGCGGCGCCACCGTCGTCGCCGTCGTTCCCGATAAGGATGAGGTCCGCATCACCTACGTGCACGGCGAAAAGGTCGCCACGGTCATGGCCAAGGTCGTCGTGATGTGCACGGCAAAGTATATTACCGCGCGTATCGTTGCCGGCCTCCCCAACGACCAGAAACAGGCGATGCGCCGCATGCGTTATGCTCCCTACCCCATGGTCAACATGATTTTTGACAAGCCCGTTTATCGCAAGGGCTACGACAATTGGTGCCCGGGCAAATCCTTCACCGATTTCATCGTTGCGGATTGGACCATCCGCAACAATACCGGCTACCACCCAAAATACAATATCCTCACCTTCTACACGCCACTGCGTGAATCCGAGCGCGGCATTCTGTTGGAAGAAGCAGACTGTAAGACTCTCGCCGGCAAGGTGCTCAAGGATTTTCAGGGCGTTCTTCCCGAGTTCAATGTGGACCCCGTTGAGATCCGCATTTATCGCCGCGGACATCCCATGTTCATGGCGGTTCCCGGCCAGTACACCAGGAACCGCACTATCGCTTCCCGGCCGATGGATCGAATTTTCTTTGGCAATTCTGATTCGGGCGGACCCGAATCGCTGGCCAGCGAAGCCGTTCGCCTCTCTCGCACGGCCGCTGAATGGGCCGAACTCGTCCTCGCCGGCAAACCCGGCGCCGACGATCTGGCGCACAAAGCCTTGACCGACGTGGTTCTCTAATAGGCCGCAACCGGGGAATACAAACAGCATGCTGGTTAGCGTTATTGCGGCTCCTTCGGGGCTGACCGACGCGGAAGTTCGCAGTTTGTAAACTTACCTGCGGAGTTCACTCGGGTAAGGTAGAATAGGCGGCGGACCGCTCCATGAGCACGACTCCCACCGCGATTGCTTCGGCCAGCGATGACAATCTGTTCCACCGCGCTAAGGCCTTCTTTGGCGTGGCGCTCTTTCTGATCATTCATCGCTCGCCCAGGCTGTTGCAGCTTCACCGCAACGAGAAATCCTGGACATTGTTTCGCATCGCCTTGGCCTGCTGTGGTGCGGCTATCGTTGTTCTTCCTTTGAGTTTGTGGAACGGCTGGATCACCGCCATTTTCGGTTTGCTTCTGTTCGTTGTGGCCATATTGCTTCCCCCAGCCGAACTGGAGTCCGGCACCGATCGCAAAGCGCGTGAACTCGGCGCTCAGACCGTCGTGAGCGGGGGCGAATACCAGCCCGCGAACGCTCCGGCCGCGGAAGTTCGCCTCTTCATTTCCCTTACACAGATCTGGGCACTGGACTCCCATTTCGACCCGCTTATCGTGATCCCCACGCCCGATATCTCCAGCTTGCGCGTTGAAGCGCGAGACCCGCAGTGGCTTCTGCAAATTTGCTGGCCCGATCACAAGGCTGAATTCGCCTATTCCAGCTTCTTCGCCGAACGTTTGGCGCGCCTTGCTGGACATTCCATTCGCGCTGCTTTACCTCAGGATTTAGCTCCCACCCCGAAACGCCGCGCAGTTAGCGCGGGATGACTCCAGGAAATTCTTCACAGCATTCTCATTGGGACCGCGAAACTTGTGTCAAAATAGGGATATGGCACGTGGTTGGGAAAGTAAAGACATTGAATCCCAGGTGGAAGCGAAAAAATCTGTGACAGACTCCCAAGGTAGAGGCCCCAAGAGCCCCGAGCAAATTCGTCGCGAGCAGGAACGCCGGGACTTGCAGCTCTCACGCACACGCATCATGAACGATCTTCAGAACGCCACAAATCCAAATCACCGCAAGTCTCTGGAAGCCGCTCTTGCCTTCCTCGACAAGAAGATCGCCGAACTCAGTTAGCCTTTTCTTGGAAAGGCCCTCTCGTTCCCGCTGTTCGTGCGGGGAAAGCCTCAATCTGTAAATACGACGCCGACGGCCGTGGTGCCACGTTCCACGCCCTCTTCCAGCCGCACCACGTAGCCTCGCAGCCGCATCTCCTGAACCCCTTCAGCCCCCGGTGTTTCCATGGTGACCTGGAGTTCAGACTGGATGCGCGGGCTGTGCTTCAGGGAAATCAGGGCGCCCTGTAAAGATAGGTCGCGCACGATGGTTTCTTCCTCGAATTTCTGGCCGTCCGCGGTCACGCCGCTCACGCAGGCTCGGAATTGTGCTTCCCGGCGCAGCGCCGTGCGCGAACCCGGCATATGCGCTTGCACCGGTTCGCCTGCCGCCCCCAGCGTGATCACCATCCCCTCGCTTGCCGCAAACACAGAGTCGAACTCGCCGCGCGCGTCGCGGAGAATCTCATCGACGATGCGGTCGGTGGAATCCGGGTCGTGGTGAAACAGCACGAGCGTCTTGGCATTCGCCGCGCGTGCCACGCTCACGCCCTCACGCCACGATGAATGTCCCCATCCCTTGCGCGTGCTATCCAATTGCGTGGGCGTGAATTGCGCATCATTAATAAAGATGTCCGCATCCGCGGCCAGTTCAAGCAAGCTCTGATCCAGCGCCTTGTCGCCGGGTTCGTTGTCCGTGGCATAGGCCACGATTCCCGCGGGAGTCTCAATCCGGAATCCCAGGCAGCCCTGGGGATGATTTAACCATCGTGCGGTCACTTTGTTTTTGCCCACTTTGAAGCTATCTCCGCCGTCCACCTCGCGGAATTTCCGGCGCGCGCTCATGGCCGAAAAATCCACCGGGAAATAGGGCAACGCCATCTGCGCCTCAAACACTTGCTTCAGGGAATCCCGCCCCAAGAACTTCGAGCGGAAACTGTAGAACTGAAATTGATTCTTTTCCACGTAGAGCGGCGCAAAAAAGGGTAACCCCTGAATGTGGTCCCAGTGGTAGTGCGTGACAAAGATGTGTGTTTCCGCGGAAGCTGCGTCTTTCCCAGCCGCCCACCGGCTCCCCAGCATTCGCAATCCGGTCCCGCAATCCAGAATGAATTGCGTGCCGTCAGGCGCGATGAGTTCAAGACATGGCGTATTCCCGCCGTAGCGCCACGTTGCCGGATCGACGGTCGGCGTGGATCCCCGCACTCCCCAAAAACTCAGTTTGGCGATAGGACTGGTCATCTCCGCCGGTGCTGCGCCCCGGTGCCCCTGTCTTGGATTGCTCGTTGCTGCTGGTTCCTTGCCATTTCTGATAGTGGCAGTCAAGACTAGGGGCGTCAACGAAATCGCGGGTGTGTGTTGTCATACTTCCCAATAACGCGCACTTCCCCGGGGGCTGCACTTCTTTCGCGAAGCTCGTAGAATAAAGGGGATGCACGTCCACGAGGCGCACCACACGCATGAACATGGTCACGAACAAGGCCATGCTCATAGCCACGACCATCCGCCCATGCGGCCATCCGTCTTGGCCTGGGCCATGGCGGCTACTCTTGGCTTGGTCGTCGCCGAAGTCTTCGGCGGCATCCTGGGTCATTCCGTCGCGTTGCTGAACGATGCCGTGCATAATCTCTCCGATGTTCCCGCGCTGGGAATTTCCTGGCTGGCCATGCGCTGGGCGCAGCGCCCGGCCGATTCGGAAAGAACCTACGGCTATCACCGCGCGGGCACACTTGCTGCGTTTACCAATGCAGTGCTTCTCGTGCTGCTTTCCCTTTGGCTGGGCTACGAAGCCATCCAGCGCTTGCGCGCTCCGGTAGAAGTCGTCGAGAGTTGGATGATCTGGACTTCCATTGCGGCCCTGCTTGTCAATGGCGGCATTACCATGGCCCTGGTTCGCGGGCGCGCCGACCTGAATCTTCGCGCCATCCTGGTGCACAACTTTGGCGACGCCCTCTCCAACATCGCCATCATCATTGGCGCGGTCATCATGGGTTACACCAACGCTCACTGGATCGATCCTCTCCTCGGCCTCGCCATCGGTCTGCTCGTGCTCTACTCCTCCTCTGGGATCTTGCGCGAGTCCTCGCACATTCTTCTGGAAGGCCGGCCGCGCGAAATACGGATCGAGGAGGTCGCTCGCGCCATCCTCGCCGTGGAGCCCGTGCAGGAAGTTCACGACGTGCACATCTGGTCGCTCGGCGGCGGCCACAATGCCATGAGCTGCCACGCGCGCATCCCAGATATGCACATGGATGAATGTGAGAAGGTTCTTGCCGCCATTCAGAAAAAGGTCGCGCAAGATTTCGGGATCGAGCACACCACGGTTCAACTGGAACGCGCTGGATTGCCCGCCGTTTCAGGCTATGTCATGCCGCAGCCTCTGCGCAGGGGCTAACGCAAGCGGCCCCGGACCAGCGAATCTCCGTCAGAGTTTTCAGGAAGGCAGGCGCGGCGACAACCCGCGTTGTTCGTTGAACTGTTGCGTTGCGACAAGGTCGAGGTTCGCCAGAGGTACCGTCTTCCGGAATCCCTCCTGGGTGATGTAACGCAGATCCGAACTATCGAACGTAAAAGCCACGGCAAAGAAGACCGTGCCGTCGCGCCGCACAAAAACATATTCAGCACCCTGTTCGACTGGCGCATTCAAATGCGCGTATGACCGGACCGCCACGGCCTCGGGGCGCGCTGCGGCAACCTCTGTCGGCTGCTCGGCTTCTGTCGGAGCGGTTTCCTCTGCAGCTGTGGGCCCTGCTTCTGTTCCATTGTCCATGTAAACCGGGTACGGAATATAAATGCCGCCACCCACAAAGGGCACGATCCCTCCAGCAAATTGGTGTCGGAGCGCATCCGGGTAGACCGCCGCATAGTGCACATAGTCAAATCCCAGCCCCGGTGCCCCCAGCTCATCCTCGGCGACGGGCGCGCCTGCAAGATTAAGAGTCGAAGGAACGGGCTGCGGCTTCACCACCGACTTCGGTGAGGAGGTTGGATGCACCGTGCCCCGAGGAGCGGGCGGAGTGGCCAAGTGACCGCCTGTGACTGAACGCGGAGTGGCATGGACAGTCCCGACGCTTCCCACTGGCGCCGGGTGCACTGCGGGAGCCGCTGGAGCAATCGCGACGGGATGTACTGCCATCGGAGGCATTGCCGGAGCCCCAGCACGTTGGGCATGTGCCAAAACCGGCGTGAAGAAAAGAACCAGGACCAAGGGAAGTGATTGACGCATGGTGTCACCCCGAATTCCCGCTGCCTTACCCGACACCTTGTTAGACGCATGCTTCATTTACAATGTTACCCAAGTTTATCGGCCCCGGCCCTTGGCGGACCCTCCGCGCTTTCCCCCGAACTGGGGTTGTGCTATAACCGGAAGGCCGTGAAGGATTCCCGGAAGCAAGAAGCAGCTCCGGCGGATGTGCGGGGCGAAGCGGTCGTGGCGTCCGCAGGCACCGAAGTTCCTGCGGACAAAGCAGCCGGAAACTCCTGGGAAGATGCCTCGCGGTTTTGCCCGATATGCTCGCAGCGGCTGGAATCGCGGCGTTGCAAGTTGGTTTGCAATGTTTGCGGCTACTATATGTCCTGTGCGGATTACTATTGATCGCGACGCGGTTTACTTTCGAAAAAGACCGCTTTGCGAAATACCCTAAAGCGGATATGCTTTGCGGTTCCGGCTCGGGTTGCCGCCGGTTCCGTTGATGGATGAGGAGGAAAGTAAAGTGGCCCTAAAGTTGACGACTCGTGAAGTGGACGGCGTAACAGTTGTGGCGCTGGATGGCCGGATCGTTCTGGGCGAAGAAAGTAGCGCCCTGCGCGAGAAGGTGAAGTCGCTGGTGACCGAGGGAAAGAAGAAGATTGTGCTGAACATGGACAATGTCACTTTCATTGACAGCGCCGGCCTTGGCACTCTCGTTGCCTCTCATCACAGCGCAAGAGGACAGGGGGCAACGCTCAAGCTCTGCCACCTGGGCGCCAAATTTACGGAAGTTTTGCAGATCACGAAGCTGATGACCATCTTCGATGTCTGCGGCACCGAAGCCGAGGCAGTCGCGAGCTTTTCCAAGTAAGCTCGCCCAAACTTCTCGGATTCTTCGGATTTCCCAAGGAGGACAGGGTCACCCCTGTCCTTTTTGTTTTCTATTCCGCAACGCGGTACATCGTGATCCCGCTCAGCAGCTTCGGATAGAAATCCGTGGACTTTTGCGGCATCACTTCCCCTGCGGTTGCCACGCGCATCACCTGGTCCACATCCACGGGATTCAGCAGGAACGCCAGTTGCACCTCCCCGCGATCCACTGCAGCCAACGCCGTCGCCGCTTCGCGTTCGTAGGTCAAGTTGGCTTCCGACGCCACGGCGTGCGACGTGATCCCCAGCGCCGGCTCCAGAATTCCCTGATGCAGCAGCACCACGTCCAGTTGCCGCTGCAGCAGCGATGTTCCCGGAAGGAGTTGCGTGAGATCAGCTTCCGGCCGGAGTGTCAGCACATAAAAAGCCCGGCTCGCCCCATCGGCCGCCGGGTATACCCCAATGGCATGCTGTGATTTGCGTGCTGCCACTCGCGCCAGAAATTCTTTTTCCGCCGCTGGACGTTGCGCGTCCGTCGCAAACGGAAAAACTTCGGTGGCAAACCAGGGCTCCAAAAAGCGCCTAACTGCACTCCAGGAAAACTCCTGCATGCGAGAGACTACGCGGTGCGTTGGCAGGATCGTCAGCCCCTCGCTGTGCGCATTGACGAACGTCATCATCGAAAACTCGTACTGCGCATCTGAGATCATTTTCCCGGCGCGCGTCCGCGACTCATTCCGGAAGTTCAGCGAAGTTTCGTAGCGGTGATGCCCGTCGGCAATCACCAGCTTCTGCTCCGCCATCGCTTGCTGAATGGCGGCGATTTGCTGCGGCTCTGCGATCAGCCACAACCGGTGAATCACGCCGTACTCGTCCGCCATTTGCGTTACTGGTGATTGCCCTTTTTCCGCCTCTTCTAGAATCGCATCCACTTGCCGTTGCCGATCGGCGTACAGCATGAACAGTTGCCCCGTGTGCGTGCGTGTGTGTCGCAGCAACTCCAGCCGGTCCGCCTTTGGCCCGGAGAGCGTGTGCTCGTGCCGGAAAATCATGCCCGCCGAATAGTCTTCCAGCTTTCCCGCCCCGATGAAGCCGCGCCGCGTCCGGTGCAGAGAAGTGCCAGGCACGGTGTACTCCTGCGTGTATGCATAAAATGCCGGGGCGTCATCCTGTACGACAGCCTTCTCAACGATCCATTGATTCAGTGTTGCCGCCGCCCGTGTGTACACGTTCTGTTCCGAAGTGTCGCCCTCCAGCGTCCGCCCTTTTTCGATGCGGATCAGATTGTGCGGGTCGGAAGCGTAGTACTTCTCTTGCATCGCAGGCGTGATTTTGTCGTAGGGCTGCGTCAGCACGCGATCGTACGCGGCGACACTCGGATTGTAACGGTACGCACGAAACGGATAAACCGAAGCCATGGGAACTCCCAAGAAGTTTATTTCCGGGTGAGCAACTTCCTAGTTTACGCGATGTGCCATCGTTTCGGAAAACGCTCCGCTCTTCTCCACCTCGGTCATGGTTCATTTCTCCACGAATTCTTTCCCCAAAATTTGGCGGCAGACTTGGAAGCTGCCCCGTACTGTTTCTCGTCCCGCGATGAGAGGTTCATTGCACTCGTATTACAATAAAAACTCGCACATGAGCCAGCATCGCTCTACTATCCGCGCATTCCTCTTCGATCTGGACGGCACGCTGATCGATTCCAAGCTCGACCTCGTCACCTCCGTCAACGCCATTCTTCACCAGATGGGTCGCGCACAACTCTCCACGGAACTCGTGACAACCTACATCGGCCACGGAGCGCCGCGACTCATCGCCAGCGCCCTTGGCCCCGACGCCACAGACGACCAGCGCCGCACCGGCCTCTCCCTCTTCATGACCCACTATCAGCAACACGAACTCGACGCCACGCGCCCCTACCCCGGCGTCGTCGAAGCCCTCGATTCACTCTCCGGCTTCCCCATGTCAGTCTTGAGCAACAAACCCACCGCCATGAGCATCGAGATCCTGCAGGGGCTCGGCCTCGCTAAATATTTCCGCTCTATCTACGGCGGAGACAGCTTCGAGAAAAAGAAACCCGATCCGACCGGCGCCCTCGCAATTCTCCAGGAACTTGCCGTGCCTCCCGCGCAAGCCGCAATGGTCGGCGATTCTGAAGTAGATGTACAGACCGCCCGCAATGCCGGAATGCTCGCCGTGGCCGTGAACTACGGCTTCGGCGTGCATGACCGCACCGCCTATCCCGCCGACCTCTATCTCGATTCCCTCACTGGTCTCCTCGCGCTCACCCGCAGTCACCGCCCCTGAATCTCCCCCACGAACTTTCTCTCACACGAGTCCTTGCATTCGCCCACGCGGTTTTGTCAGACTCACCGCGTGCTCATCGGACTCTTCCCCGAACTCGATGCTCTCGGCGGCATCCAGCGAGCCAGCCGCCACATGGCGTTCGTTCTAAGCGAATTTGCCGCCTCGCGGCGGATGGAATATCGCATGCTCAGCTTGAACGACACCCAGGAACTTCACCGCATGCGCGTGGGCGATCGCGAATTTGTCTTCACGGGCGCCGCGCGTGGCAAAGCGCGTTTCGCCGCCAGCGCGTTGCGCGCGGTCAGGCGCCATCCGAAGCTGGTGCTGGCGGCTCATGTGAATCTGGCGCCGATTGTGCGTGCGATGCGCTTGGTAGCGCCCCGCATGAAGAGCATTGTCTGTACCCATGGCATCGAAGTATGGGAACCGCTTCCTGCGCTCCGGCGCCACGTTTTACGCCAGGCCACCCTTGTCCTCGCTCCCAGCCGCGCCACTGCGGACTACGTCATCACCCTGCAAGGCGTCCGGCCAGAAAGAGTTCGCGTCCTACCCTGGGGTCTTGATCCAGACTTTGACTCGAAAATTGCCGGCGAGCCCGCTGCCACTCTGCCGCCGGAATTTCCTTCGGGCCGCGTTGTGCTCACCGTCGGAAGATGGCTCGCCACTGAGCGCTACAAGGGTATGGACACGCTAATGACCGCCCTGCCTCGCCTGCTGCTCCGTTGGCCTGAATTGCAACTCGTCCTCATCGGCTCCGGCGATGACCGCCCATGGCTCGAAGCCATCGCGCGGGAAAGCGGGGTCCAGCGCCACGTCCATTTCCTTTCCGGGCTGACTTACGATGAACTCTCCGCCTGCTATGCGGCCTCCGAAATCTTTGCTTTGCCGAGTCGCGGCGAAGGATTCGGCTTCGTTTATCTGGAGGCCATGGCCCGCGGCAAGCCCGTGATTGGCGGTGCGCATGGCGGCGCTCCCGAACTGATCCAGGATGGCGTAACAGGCTACCTCGTGCCGCACGGCGATCCAGTGCATCTGGCCACTTCGATCGCCACCTTGCTTTCCAACCCCGAACTCGCGCAGCAGATGGGCGCGCGCGGCCGCGAACGCGTGCACAACGAATTCCGTTTTAACGTTTTCGCCAAAGCCTTCAAGAAGATTCTCCGCGAACTATGCGAATCCTGAATGTCACCCAGAGTTACGACCCATTCTTCGAATTTGGAGGTCCGCCCGTAAAAGTTCGCGCGCTCGCTGAAGGCCTGGCCTCTCGTGGCCACACCGTCACCGTGCTCACCGCGGACTGGGGCGTCGATCGGCGCCTCCAGCAACTCCCAAACGAATCGTGCGCCGAAGACAGTCCCTTTGGCCGCAAGCGCACGGCCGCCGGTGTCAGGGCGATTTACCTGGTTAACTGGCTGCACTATCGCACGGCAAGCTGGAATCCCGCCTTGCCCCGCTTTTTGCGCGCGCGTTTGCACGATTTCGACGTCGTTCATATTTTCGGTTTGTACGATTTGCTCGGCCCGCGCGTGGCCGCTTCTTGCCGCGAAAAGAAACTCCCCTATGTCGTCGAGCCCATCGGTATGTTCGTGCCGCTGGTGCGGAGCCTGTGGTTGAAGCGCATGTACCACCGCGTCTACGGGCGCGAAATGCTTGCCGGGGCCAGTGCGATCATTGCCACAGCCGAACAGGAACAATCCGAGCTCATTGCCGGCGGAGTCCCCAAAGAAAAGATCGTCCTGCGGCGCAATGGTGTTGATGGCCCTCCCGTCCAGCTGGAGCGCGGTCCTTTTCGCCAGGCACTTGGCATCCCGGCGGAAGCGAAACTACTCCTGTTCCTCGGACGCCTTTCGGAGAAGAAAAGCCCGCAACTTCTCCTGCGGGCGTTCACAAAGGTTGCTGCCTCCGAAACGCAAGGCCAGCCTCCCGTGCATCTCGCATTTGTTGGCCCCGGTGAAGCCGGCATGCTCGCCAGACTGAAGAAACTTGCGGCCTCTATCTCTCCTGCGGGCCGCGTTCATTTTTCTCCACCACTTGCCGGCTTCGCAAAATGGCAAGCGTATCGCGACGCCGATGTTTTCGTTCTACCCTCGCAGAACGAGAATTTCGGCAATACCGCCGCCGAGGCTGTCGCTGCTGGCACGCCCGTCATTGTCACCGATCGATGCGGCATCGCCCCGCTGCTCGACGGCATTGCCGGACTCGTCGTCAAACACAATGAGGACACCCTGACGAGTGGCATTCAGGAGCTTCTTCACAATCAATCTCTCTACGGCGCACTGCGGGCAGGGTGCGCCTCTGTCTCCAGCGCACTAGGTTGGGGTCAGCCAATTGAACAAATGGTCAATATTTATGCAGCTCTTGCGAGACACCCCAAGTCGTAGGACAATTCCTCCCTAGCCCGAAGGGACGAAGCGTGAATCGCCATCGAATCTTCCGCTCCTGCTGGTGGACTTGCAATTTGTTGCTCGCCGCTGCGATGGTTGCCACCGCCTGGACTGGCGTGTGGGAGTATTCCGTTCGTCAGTATTTGAAGGGCTTCTCTGACGCCATCATTCCAGAAGCGGCCCCCCAACAAGAAAAAGCTGAGGCCATTCTTGCCTGGATGCTCTACGGCCCGCCGCGTAATCAGGCAACGCCGGCCGTGCAGCTCTCGCCGCGCGATCCCCAGGACACGCTGAATTACCGCCAACTCCTTGATGTGTGTGGCACGGCCACGAACGCGTTCCTCAATCTTACGCGGAGCGCAGGCATCGCCTCGCGCCGCCTGCTTTTGTTAACCCCGCAACACACTGCCAAACACGTGGTCGCCGAAGTCTACATCGAGGGTCGCTGGGTTGTTGCGGATGCTACCTACCGGACTTTTTTGAAGGATGCTCACGGCAATCTGCTGACTCTCCGCGAACTCCAAAACCCCGAGCTTTTTCGCCAAGCCACCAGCTTGATTCCCCGCTACCCGCGTGAGTACACGTACGAATGCACGGCCCATGTCCGTATATCTGCCCTGCCCTTCCAGGGCTTCCATCTGCGCCAGCTTCTCGACCGCGTTCTCCCGGGTTGGGACGAGTCCGTGGATTGGAGCCTTTTGCTCGAGCGCCGTTCCTTCGCCTATTTGTTTCTCTCCGTCATCGCCCTGACCTTCCTTCTTCTCCTCCGCTCGCTTCTTGCTTGGATGGCCGATCATCGCCTGCAAGCGACTCGTTTCCATCTCCGCGCCAACCTCAGCCGCGCCACTGCGGCTTTTTTCACCAGTCCGGAGATAAAATAGCCGCGTGTGCGGAATCTGCGGTTTTGCCTACGCTTCCAACAGCAAAGAGGCGGAGTCTCGTGTGCGAGCCATGGCTGCGGCCATGCGCCATCGAGGCCCCGACGATGATGGTTTTCTCGCCAACCACCCGCGCACACCCGGCCTCGCTCTCGGCATGCGTCGCCTCAGCATCATCGATCTCGCCGGCGGTCATCAGCCCCTTTGGAACGAATCCTCTAACATAGCCGTCATCTTTAACGGAGAGTTGTACAACTACCGCGAATTGCGCGAACGCCTCCTTCTTGCGGGACATCGCTTCGCGACTCAGTCCGACACCGAGATTCTCGTTCACGGCTGGGAGGAATGGGGCGAAGACCTCCTCGGCGAGTTGCGCGGCATGTTTGCCTTTGCTCTTCTCGATCTCCGCAACCATTTCGCCACCGTGCCGGTCCTCTTTCTCGCTCGCGACCCGCTGGGCATCAAGCCGCTTTATTACGCGCAAACATCGGAAGGGTTTGCGTTCGCCTCGGAATTGCGCGCCTTGCTCGCCTCCGGCGCCGTTTCCCGCGAGATCTCCCCCGATGCCCTTACGTCTTATCTTCTTTTTGGAAGCGTCTCCGAACCCGTCACCCTGATTGAAAATGTTTTCTCGTTGCCGCCGGGGCATCGCCTGCTTCTTCATCTCCCCGACCGCCGGAGAGTGCCGCGGGCGCGTCCCTGGTGGGATCCAGTTCAAAGTCCCGCGGCCCGCGATCCCAGGCGCCCTCGCGATTTCGCCTCTGCCGTCCCACGTTTGCGCGCGCTCCTCGATGATTCCATCCGCGGTCATCTCCTTGCCGATGTTCCCGTGGGACTTTTTCTTTCCAGCGGCCTGGACTCCGGCGCCATCGCCGCCATCGCCGCGCGGCAACAGCCCGGCATTCGCAGCTTCACGCTTACTTTTCCCGATACGGCTTACGACGAAGGGCCGCTCTCGGGCAAGGTTGCCAGGCACACGGGCACGCACCACACCGATGTGCCCATGCAGGGCGCCGACATGCTCGTTCGCCTGGAGGAAGCTGTCGCGGCTCTCGATCAGCCCTCCATGGATGGCATCAACACCTACTTCGTTTCCTGGGCCGCGCGCCAAGTGGGTCTAAAAGTGGCTCTCTCCGGCCTTGGTGGCGATGAACTTTTCGCTGGCTATCAGAGCTTTGCGGATACTCCACGGTTGATGCGCCTCGACACCGTCGCCCGGTTCGTTCCTGGGGCTATCCGCCACCTCAGCTCTCCGCTCGTCAACATTTTCCTCGGACATCGCGGCTCGGCAGACGCTATTCGCAAGGCCACCGACGCATGGCTCATGCCCGACGTGCTTCCTCATCCTTATTTCTTCACGCGGCTTTTGTTCCCGCCTTCCGAATTGCGGCGGCTCACCGAGCCTCGTTTCCGCAGCAGCAGAGTTTCCGCCGATGGCGTCAACCTCGACCCCACTTGGCTCGCCTGGCTCGAACGCGTTGCCGATCAGGCGCACCTCCTCGAACCAGTCGCCGCTATCTCCTGGCTCGAAATGCGCACCTACATGGCCAGCATTCTTCTCCACGACACCGATTCCGTCAGCATGGATCGCTCACTGGAAGTGCGTGTGCCTTTGCTGGATACGGCCCTCGTCGAATTCATGTGCGCCCTCCCCGGTGAGGCGCGCATTCAACCTGGCCGTCATAAAGCCCTGCTTGTCGCGGCCGTGCAAGACCTGCTCCCGCAAGAAATCCTGCAACAAGAAAAGCGCACCTTCACTCTGCCTTGGGAAGAATGGTTGCGTGGGGCGTTGCGACCGCGCATCGAAGCGAGTTTCGCCAGCCTGGCGCCTGCTCTCGCGCCTCATTTGCATCCAGCGGGCATCGGCGTGGTGTGGGATAATTTTCTGCGCGGCCAGACCACCTGGTCCCGCCCGTGGTCGCTCTATGTGCTTAATGAATGGTGCCGGCGCCATTTGTCATAGCCGGAGTTTTCTGCTCCCCGTCGCCGCACTGGGAAACGCTGGACCGCCGACAAAGGTAAACTAGCAGCTTCGGTCATGAACATACTCGGAATCAATGCGTACCACGGCAACGCCTCCGCAGCGTTGATTTGTGACGGCCGGCTGATTGCCGCGGTCGAGGAGGAACGCTTCAATCGCGTCAAATATGCGGCGGGATTCCCCGCAGCCGCGATCCGCTATTGCCTGAAGGAAGCGGGCCTCACCCTCGCTGATATTGATCACGTAGCTGTCCCGCGCAATCCCTTTGCGCGTCTTGCCACCAAGCTGTTCTATGCCCTGCGCATGCCTTCCTTTGCCCGCGAGCGCGTCAGGGTAATCTCCAAGTTCACGGGCATCCCCGCGGCGCTCGCGTGGGCCTTTGACAGCGATCCCGCGAAGATCATAGCCACCTTTCATCGTGTCGAGCACCACCAAGCCCACCTCGCCAGCACTTATTTCGTTTCTCCGTTCGAGCATGCCGCTCTGCTTTCCGCCGACGGCCTGGGCGATTTCGCCAGTTCCATGTGGGGCACTGGCCGCGGCAATCGCATGCACATTGATGGCGCCATCTCTTTCCCGCACTCGCTCGGCCTCTATTACAGCGCCGTCACGCAGTATCTCGGTTTCTTGAAATTCGGTGATGAATACAAAGTGATGGGCCTGGCGGCCTATGGTCAGCCGCAATATCTCGATGCATTTCGCGATATCGTCCGCTTCAACGCCAACGGCGGTGAATTCGGCTTCCGCCTCGGCCTCGACTATTTCACGCATCACAAAACTGGCCCGGAAATGTCCTGGGCGGACTCGGATAAAACTCCTGTTCTCGGAAAAATGTTCTCCGATGCCATGCCAAAGAAGCTTGGCGGCGCCGCGCGCCTTCCGGAGCAGCCTCTCGACCAGCGCCACCGCGATCTAGCCGCATCACTGCAAGCGCGCCTCGAGGAAGTCTATCTGGGCATGCTGCAAAAGCTTGCGGCGCAAACGGGCGCTAAGGCCGTGTGTCTCGCCGGCGGCGTAGCCTTCAATTGCGTTGCCAATGGAAAAATATTTGACGCTACTCCGTTTGAGCAGGTCTACGTTCAGCCCGCCGCGGGTGATGGGGGACTCGCCGTCGGCGCCGCCTACTACGTCTGGCACCAACTCCTCGGCCAGCCTCGCTCGTTTGTCATGGATCATGCCTATTGGGGCCCAGGCTACACGCCCGGGGAAATCCGCGCTGCCATTCAAGCCAGCCCCGTCTCTCAGGGCGGCTACACTCTCGCGGAACTCCCAGAGTCGGAGTTGATGCGCCGCACCGCCGCAATCATCGCCGAAGGGAAAATTCTTGGCTGGTATCAGGGGCGCGCTGAATGGGGCCCTCGCGCACTGGGCAACCGCAGCATTGTCGCCGATCCGCGCCGCCCGGAAATGAAGGAAATCCTCAATCAACGCATCAAGCACCGCGAAATCTTCCGCCCCTTCGCGCCATCCATCCTCGCGGGAAAAACCGGTGAGTGGTTCACCAGGTCACACCCGTCCCCGTTCATGAATCTGGCTTATTCCGTGCACCCTGATAAGCGCGACAAAATTCCCGCGCCCACTCACGTGGATGGCACAGGGCGACTTCAGACTGTCGCTCGCGACGCGAACCCCCGCTACCACGCCCTCATCAGCGAATTCGAACGCCAGACCGGCGTGCCCGTCGTTTTGAACACTTCCTTCAACGACAATGAACCCATCGTCTGCCGCCCCGAAGAAGCTCTGGATTGTTTTCTGCGCACACAGATGGATGCGCTCGTCCTCGGCGACGTTCTCATTACGCGTCCTTGAATCTCCGCGTACTCCGCGGAGGTTATCGCTAGAATTTTGCGTGAATCGCTGGGCAAAATGCTCGACAGCTAAAATTCATTTCTGCGCTACGACTGGCCCTTCCACTTTCAAGATGATCTTTGGCCGATGCAGTAGTGTGTTGTGCACCAGGCAGTGCTCCACTTCCTTTTCCACGCCCTGGCGATGTTCTTTCGTCAGTTCTACCGGCGTATCCACTTCGATCACGAAATTCGTCATTCGTGTCACCGGGTCCTTCACCTTCTCGCAGCTCACGCGGATTCGCGTACCTTCGGTCGCCAACTTGTTCTTGCGCAGGTACTGCGCCGCGTAGTAACCCGCACACGAGCCTAGCGACGCCAGCAGCAGTTCCGGAGGCGTCATGCCTTCATCGAATCCCCCGCTTTCCAGCGGCTGATCGCTCACGATCACATGGCCGCGCGTTTTAATCTCGAATTGCACGCTGCCCAGATGTTCCACGGTGACTTCCATGCTTGCCTCCGTCTTGGCGCGAACCCGGGCGTGGAGTGGAGTGTTGGAAGATGCGCTCGGGCAGGAAACTATCGCCGAACATATAACAGACTGCAGAGTGGCCGCCAAGTGCGGCTGAACAAGGACTATTACGACTCGTCACAATTGAGCCGGGCCACTAACCCTTACTTGCGGTTCTTGCCCTTCTCATAATTATCAAAGGCCTCGCGCAATCCATCCAGCAGATGCCCGTTCTTCACCTTCCCGCCTTCCGTCTTGCGCAGGTCAGACCAAAGCGTTGCTCCCGTCTTCGGATCCAGAAGCGCCACCCGCGTATGTCCCTTCGGCACCGCATCCTCAGCGAAAGCATTCAATCCCGTCGGCCGCGGATACTGTCCATCGGGAAGTGCCCGTACGTGCGTCCCTGTGCTCAATGAAAACACCAGGTCGGCCTTCTCACGGCTTTCCACAATCTCAAAACGCCCCCACTTGGTAAGTTCCAGGACCGCTGTGTACTGCATCTCCGGGAACCCGGTGTCATTCACTAGGAAGATGGTGTGCGCGCTGGTTACTGCCTCTGGCAAGGCTGGCGGCTGGGCCGTCACGCGTAACGCGCAGGCGCACAAGAAAGTCACCAACAGAAGAATCACGTGCTTGGAGCGATCGTTCTCCTGCATTCTGCCCTCCCGGTATCCACTGGTCTTTGCCAGAGCATCGGCTCCGCAAAGCGTGTTCCTCACACACGCTTTCCCGCGTGCCCGCTTCTGGATGTTGGCACGGTAGAGGCCCGAGGCGTCCTGCGGAACTGTCCCAAGGAACGGTAATGGTCCAACTGTTCCCTTTTTCACAAAGCCGTTCGCGCTTTCTGCGCCTTCAACCTCTCCCCTTCTGCTTGTACAATCGTTGCGTGCGCGTTCTGCTCTTGAACCTCTACTATCCGCCGGACACATCGGCCACCGCGAAAATGGCGCAAACCGTGGTCCAGGCTCTCGCTGAACAGCACGATGTCACGGTCCTCTGTGGACGCCCTTCCTACGATCCGTCCGAACGCCGCCCGTGGCGCCTCTATCAGTCCGAAAACTTGGGGCGCGTTCGAATCATCCGCGTTGGCTCCACGGATTACCCCCGCCTTCAAATGAAAAAACGCCTGCTGAATTACTTGAGCTACATTTCCCTCTCAGTTCCCCGCGCTCTTTTTCTTCCGTGTGACGTCATCCTTGCCATGACCGACCCGCCTTTCGAGGGCATCGTCGGAGCTTTCGTCTCTCTATTCAAAGGCAAGCCCTATGTCTACAACATCCGCGACTTATATCCCGACATGGCTCTGGGTGGCTCTCTCGTTTCCCCCGGCTCGCTCGCCCGCTCCTGGGAGAAGCTGCATCGTTGGTCACTTCGCCGAGCCGCCCGCGTCGTCGTACTCGGAGACGACATGCGCCGCCGCATCCTCTCAAAAGGCGTCGATCCTGCACGCGTTGTTGTTGTTCGCGACGGCGCTGATCTCCCGCCTCAAGGAGCCGCCGCGCCCCTCGATCCGAAGGTAATTCAGGCCATTCGCGGCAATTCGCCGTTTGTCCTTTTGCACGCCGGCAATCTCGGCTTCTACGGGGCTTGGGACACACTGCTCACTGCCGCGCGCGACCTTTCGCAAGACGGTATCGCCCTGGTCTTTGTCGGCGATGGTGCCGAGCGAGAGCGCCTGCAGTCTGCCGCTGCCGGACTCGCCAATGTTCGCTTCCTGCCGTTTTTCCCCGGCGACAAGATTGCCTCCGTTCTGGCCGCCGCTGACGCCCACATCATCACCATAAAGCGCGGCCTCGAGGGCGTCGTCGTCCCCAGCAAGTTGTACGGCATCCTCGCCGCCGGTAAGCCCGTCGTTGCTGTTGCTCCGGCCGAATGCGATGTCGTGTCCATCGGCACGCGGCACGGCTTTACCATCTCCGCTGACCCTGATGATCCTGCCCAGTTGGTCCAGGCCGTAAGAGGTCTCTCTCGCGACGCGGATCTCCTTCGAAACATGGGGGCAGCGGCAGCGGCAGCCGCGGCCGCTCCCGAGTACGAGAGGGGCAAGCAACTCGCCAAGCTCGTTGCGTTTGTCCACTCAGCAACCCAGCCTTGACGCCATGGAATTCCCCAGCGGTAGCAGGCTTCGACCCATCGCTGATTGCTGCCACTCGCCGGTCATGTGAGTTATATTACCCTCTGATAATTTCCCCATTGTTTAAAGATGAATTACTCAAGGACATGTGCAATTTGTCTGGCATTCGTTCTCGTTTCGCGTTATCGTACTTGGGCTGCGTGGGGCAGCAACGGGGCTTGTCCCGGCCGCCGTCCTGCTAAAGACTTGGGAGCCGGATCCCAAACCGGCATCGTCTCTGTGAACGTCTGGCCATTTCGCCCGGGCTAGTTTCGCCAGAACGAGTGACGAGGGTGCATGAGTGCGGGCCTGCTGGCGTTTCTAATCGCTTTGTCGGCATCGCTGGTACTGACGGTACCGGTGCGTGCGTTGGCTATTCGTGTGGGCATGGTGGATTTGCCGGGCCCGCGCAAAGTTCATCTGAAGCCCATTCCCCTGCTGGGCGGTTTGGCCATGTACAGCGGCGTGATTTTAGCCATACTCATCGCCTTCGACGGCCCCGCTCGGGCGCAAAGTTTCGGCATCGTCACCGGCGCCACTCTGGTCGCCATCGTTGGTTTTCTCGATGACCGCGGCTGGCTGCATCATCAGGTTAAGCTTTTCGTCGGCATGCCTATGGCTGCCCTGATTCTTCTGGCCAGCGGCATCCATGCTCAGGTCTTCAGTGTTTTGCTTCCGGGCCATGCCGGTCCGTGGCTCGATGCGGCGCTTACTATTCTCTGGGTCGTCGGCATCACCGCCTCTTTCAGCATCCTGGATCACATGGATGGCTTGTGCGCTGGCGTCGCCGCCATGGCCTCCGTTTTTTTCGCCCTCATCGCTTACCTGAACGGCCAGACACTTGTTACCACGCTTGCAGCGGCGGTCTTCGGTGCTGCCGCTGGTTTCCTGCGCTGGAACTTCAAACCCGCCAAAATATTCATGGGCGATGGCGGCGCAATGTTCCTGGGATTTCTGATGGCCACGCTCGCTCTGAAGCTCCGCCTCGAACATGCCTCCACGGCCGCCAGTTGGCTGGTTCCCGTCCTCATTCTCTGCGCCACGATTTTTGACACCACGCTCGTCACCTTTTCCCGCTCGCGTCGCGGCTTGCTGCCTTTTGCCACTCCGGGAAAAGACCACTCCGCCCACCGCCTGGCCAATCTAGGTTTGGGACAGCGCGGCGCCGTTCTTGCCATGTATCTCGCTGGCGCCCTGTGTGGTTGCGCGGCCGTTCTGGTCACTTACTTGTCGACGACGGGAGCACTCCTCGTCGGTGGGCTGGTTATGATTTCCATGTTGCCCGCCGTCGCTTGGCTGGAACGCGCCCCCTACGAGCGCCAATTGAACAAAACTGCTGCCTGATAACCTCCGGAGCACCCCTACGGGATCTTTGAGGCGACTTCCATACGTTTGGCCCTGGACACAGGATTCGCTATACTTTCTGGCGCAGTCCGTTCGCGGCAGATGGGGCCGCCTTTGGTGCTGGTGCGGATTTGGAGCTTAGATAGGGGTCGCGACGGCGCATTCCTTCGACAGGGTGAAGCATAGACGGTGCATAACGTAGAAAATGAGTCCCGGCAAGACCGGGACGCCGGCGAGGTTGTCGTCGTTGGTGGCTCCGCGGCGGGTTTCTATACCGCAACCCACGTGGCGCGCGGCGGCCGTTCTGTACGCGTTCTGGAATCTCAGCCGACCTCAGACCCCACTTCCCGTACCCTGATCGTCACCGATCAATTCAAGAACCAACTCGGCCACACGGCGCGCGCCAGCATCCTGAACGAAATTCACCGTTTCGAGCTATTCACAGACGGGCGCTCCGCCGTCGTTCCGCTCCATCGGCCAGACCTCATCATTGAGCGTTCGCGCCTTATACCCGCTCTTGCCCAGGAGGCCCGGGCGGCCGGCGCCGCCATTGACTATGACACTCGCTTTCTGGGGCTTTCCCCGAATGGTCGCGGCTTGCGTGTCGAAATCGATCGCGGGGGCCAACGCGAAGAAATCCACGCTGCGAGTCTTGTGGGCGCCGATGGCGCAGCCAGCCGTGTTGCCAAGGCGGCCGGATGGCCTCCCGTCGAAACCGTTCCACTCATGCAAGCGGTTGTGAAGCTCCCCAAGGACTGTCCTCCTGATACTACCCGTGTGTGGTTCATTCCGGACGACACGCCCTATTTCTACTGGCTAATTCCGGAATCGCCGCAACGCGCCGCCGTGGGTGTTATCGGTGAGCACGGCCAATATGCCAAGCGTTGCTTTGACCGCTTCCTGGAAAAGAAGGGCTTCGAGCCGCTCGAATGGCAAGGTGCGCGCATCCCCGTTTACAAACGCTGGGTCCCCGTGCAGCGCCGAGTCGGCAATGGCCACGTTTACCTTGTCGGCGACGCGGCCGCGCAAGTGAAAGTCTCCACCGTCGGCGGCGTTGTCACCGGTTTTCGCGGTGCGCGCGGAGTCGCTGATGCTATTTTGCAAAAGGGCAGCCACGAATTGCGGGCCTTGCGGCGTGAATTGCGTACGCACTGGCTCATCCGGCGGACCCTGCATTACTTCCAGCAGGAAGATTACTCGCGCCTGGTCGATTTGCTCAGCGCCTCCACCCGTGAATCGCTCGGCGAGATCAATCGCGATGAGTCTACTCGCCTGCTCTGGAACGTGGTTCGCCGCCAGCCCCGCCTTGTTCTTTTGGGACTTCGCGGCCTTCTCCTTGGAAAGAGGTAACCCCAACCCGGTTATCGGATAATAGGTGCTGCATCATCTTTGTTGCGCTGTAACAATGTGGCGGGAATGTTCCTTCCGTCCATTCAAGGCGCAGTTCCTGGAAACGGAGCAACCTCAGTGCGTCTCACGGTAATCGGTTGTGGCTACGTTGGCCTTGTCACTGGAGCCTGCCTCGCGGCGGCGGGTCATGAAGTTTTCTGCACGGACGTTGACGATAAGCGCATTGACCAGCTCAAGGCAGGCATGGTCCCTATCTACGAAGAGCATCTCGACGAAGTACTCAAGCGCGCCACTGCCGAAAAGAAGATTTCCTACACCTCGAATGCCGGAGAGGCGATTCGCACCGGTGAAGTCATTTTCATTTGCGTCGGCACACCGCCGAAAGAGAGCGGCGAGGCCGACCTCTCCGCCATCGATCACGTCGCCCGCCAGGTCGCCACCGAGGCGCGCTCCCCAAAACTCGTGGTTGAGAAAAGCACCGTTCCGGCACTCACCGGTGTGCAACTTCAGAAAGCTCTCGCTGCGTACTCCCCCGCCGGCGGACCGAAATTTCAGGTGGCCTCAAATCCCGAATTCCTCCGTGAAGGCACAGCCGTCAGTGACTTCTTTCATCCCGACCGCATCGTTGTCGGCGTGGAAGACGCCGCCTCCGCCGCCAAACTCCGCGAAATCTACCAGCCCATCCTTGACCGGAAATTCCACTGCCCCGTTCATCTGAACGGTTGCCCCAAGGAACCCTCCGGGGAATTGCTCGTCACCACCATCAACAGCGCCGAACTGATTAAGCACGCCTCGAACTCCTTCCTGGCCCTGAAAATCAGCTACGCCAACGTCATCTCTGACCTCTGCGAACGCATTGGCGCCGATGTCGAGGAAGTCACTCACGCAATGGGCCTCGATCCCCGCATCGGAACGCAATTCCTGAAAGCTGGCCTGGGCTTTGGCGGCTTTTGCTTCCCGAAAGACATCCAGGCCTTCATTCACCTCTCCGCTTCGGTCGGCATCAACTTCGATATGCTTAAGGCCGCCGAGCGCGTGAACAAACAACGCATCGAACGCTTCTTCGAGAAGATTCACCATGCCTTGTGGGTCATCAAGGGCAAACGCGTTGCCGTGCTCGGACTCGCCTTCAAGGCCAATACCGACGACATCCGTTTCGCTCCCGCTCTCGAAGTCATCCGCAAACTACTGGACGAAGGGGCCATCGTTCATGCCACCGATCCGGAAGCCATTGCCCGCACCAAGCCCCTCTTCCCGCAGGTCATCTATCACGAAGATCCCTACGACGCTCTGAAGCAGGCCGATGCCGCCCTGGTTTGCACGGAGTGGCAAATCTTTCGCAACCTCGATTGGGAACGTGCCGGACAACTCATGGCCCGCCGCCTGGTGGTTGACGGCCGCAATCTCTATTCACCAAAGAAAATGCAGGAATTGGGATTCGATTATCATTCCTTCGGCAGGGCCTGACGCCACAAATAGGCGTCCGAATTACAACTTCACCGGCTCGCGGACATCTTGCTGAATTGCACCTTGAAGTACTCCAGCGTCAGCCGCAGGCCTTCCTCCAGGCTCACCTTTGGCTCCCATCCCAACAATTTTTTCGCCTTGGTGATGTCCGGGCAGCGCTGTTGCGGATCGTCTTCCGGCAGGGGTTCGTGGACGATAGCCGGCGCGTTCGGAAAGTGCGCGCGAATGCGTTCCGCGAATTCGTAAATCGTCAATTCCGCCGGATTCCCGATGTTCGTGGGGTAGTGCTCATCCGATTGGCTTAGCCGGTATATTCCCTCGATCAAGTCCGAAACGTAGCAGAAGCTGCGCGTTTGCTCCCCATCTCCGTACACCGTCAGTGTCTGCCCGCTAAGCGCCTGAAACACGAAATTGGGCAGCGCCCGGCCATCGTTTAATCGCATCCGCGGCCCATACGTGTTGAAAATCCGCACAATGTGCGTCTCCAGGCCGTGGTAGCGGTGATACGCCATCGTGGTCGCTTCCGCAAATCGCTTCGCTTCGTCGTAAACGCTACGCGGCCCCACCGGATTCACGTGGCCCCAATAGTTCTCGCTTTGCGGCGAAACTTCCGGGTCGCCGTAGCACTCGCTCGTGGACGCCAGCAGATACTTCGCCTTCTTCGCCATCGCCAGATCCAGCGTGTGCATGGTGGCGATCGATCCCGCCTTCAGTGTCTCAATGGGGTGCTTCAGGTAATCCGGAGGGCTTGCAGGCGACGCGAAATGGAATACGTATCCCACTTCCCCGTCCACCACGAACGGTTCGTTCACGTTGCGCCGGTCAAGCTGAAACTTGGGGTTGCTCTTCAAATGCGCCAGGTTCTCTGCGTTCCCCGTCACCAGATTGTCCAGCGCCAGCACTTCCCATCCTGCGGCCAGCAATCGATCGCAAAGGTGCGACCCCAGGAACCCCGCGCCTCCCGTCACCACTGCTCTCATGCATCCTCCAGGCGAATCTGAATTCTTTAGTCTAACGCCTGACTGTGAAAATTGCGCAACGATTCCCCTACGGTGTCCATTCCGATGTTCGTTTGACCCGCGTCATTCCGCACGTTACCATGCGCTGCCATGGGCAACTTTCTGATCGCAACCTTCCTGCCGACGCAACCCGCTCGCAAACCGCGTCTTTGGCCCTTCTTGACCCTCGCGTTAATCAGCGCTTGTCTCTTCGCTTTCTTCCATCTCGGTCGCTGGCTTGTCGCCGAAGATCCTCTGCAAAACGCTGCGGCAATCGCTGTCTTGAGCGGTCGCATGCCCAGCCGGACGCTCGAAGCCGCCAAAGTTTACAAACAAGGGTACGCGCCGCGGGTTTGGTTGACTCATTCCACGGAGCCGGGTGCAACGCTCTCGCAACTCTCCGTGCCTTATCAAGGAGAAGAGGTCTACGACAAGCTTATCCTTATCCACGAGGGCGTCCCCGATTCCGCCATTTCCATTTTGAATCCGCCCATCGTCAATACCGCCGATGAGATGGCCACTATCGCACAGGCCCTCTCCCGCGCGAATCCTCGCCGCGTAATCCTCGTGACCTCCAAAGTTCACACGCGCCGCACTCGCACCCTCTGGAAGCAACTCAACGGCGCGAGTGGCGAGGCCATTGTCCACGGAGTCTCGGACGATTCTTTCGATGCTGATCACTGGTGGCGAAATACCAGCGATGCCTTGGATGTTGTAAGAGAAGTGCTCGGGCTGCTCAACGCATGGGCCGGATTGCCTTTGCGGCCCGCCGCATAATCCTACGGCTCTTCTCAAAAGAGCCTTCTAGAAGAAAATGAACCGTTTCCGTCTTGCCCGCGGTGGATGCGTCGAAACCTCAGGAGCATACGGCAGCGGCCGCCCTTCAAACGCAGCCAACGGATTCTCCACCAATAGCGCCTTCGCTCTTTCCTCTCCAAACTGTTCCGCAACCGCGTCGTACGCAAATCTCAGCTTCAGCGGCCGCCGCGCCGTGTTATGTGCGTCGCTCGCAATGAAGTGCACCAGCCCGCGCGCAATCCAAGTCCACGCATCTTCTTTCGCGCCCGGGCCAAACACACCCGAAAGCGATCCGGCCGTGACTTGCACATGGCAGCCCAAGCTTACCCACCGCAGCAAGCGCTCCGGTTGCGTCCGCAGAATCCCATTGCGTTCCGGGTGCGTAATTACTGGTCGAAGACCGGCAAGCTGCAATTCGTGCAGCGTCTGGTCCATCGATGGAGGAATGGAAAACTCATTGAACTCCACCAACAGATAATCCTTCTGGTTGATACAGTAGGGGGCTGCATCCGCTCGAAGGGCTGCCAGATTTTCGGGGTTCAGATGAAAATCGCAGCCTGTTGCCAAGGTGAGCCGGCCCGCGAGCTTTTCTGCCAACGCATTCCGAGCCTCTTGCACCTTTGCATAATCGAAAGCATGGGTCGAACTCGCATGTGGCGTTCCCACTACGTGCGTGATTCCATCGGCGATGGCGTCTTCCGCCATGGCCAGCGCCTCTTCGATGGATTTTGCTCCGTCATCGAGCCCGGGAAGCAGATGCGAATGTAGATCGACCATTTCCCTATATTATGCGTCAGCCGCGCCAAGCCGAGAAGACCTGCCACACGCCCAGCAGAAACATAAGCGCCGCAAAAACCTGCCGCATCCGCGTGGCATTCAACAGCCGCGCCAGTTTTGCCCCCAGTATCCCGCCCACAAAAACCCCCGGGATCAGCAGTAGCCCGGTGTCCCATCGTACGTAACCCGCTTTTGCATACTCCATAAACGCCAGCAGGCCGGTCGGCGGTATCAACGCTACCAGGCTGGTCCCTTGTGCTTTGTGCTGGCTGAAGCCAAACAGCAATCCCAACAGCGGGACCAGCAACACCCCGCCCCCAATTCCCACCATGCCCGCGGCCACCCCGCAAAGTGCCGCAATTCCAAAAATCCCAAAACTCCTAAAGTAATTCCGCGAGGATTCGCTATTCGTCTGGCTCGCGGGTGTTGCCGTTCCGCGCGTTTTTCTCCACAGCAGCACTGCCGACAGCATCAGAAAAAATCCGAATGCCGCTTGCAGGTAGCGCGAAGGCATGGGCACGGCAATGCGTCCTCCCCCATAACCTCCCAGGAGAAAACCCACCGCGCAGTAGATTCCCGCGCGCAAGTCCACTTGGCCATTCTTCCAATACTGCAACAACCCGCCCAATCCAATCGGGGGCAGCAAAATAAACAGAGACGTTCCCTGCGCGAGGTGTTGGTCGTAGTGCAGCAGGTACACCATCGCTGGCACCAGCACCACGCCACCGCCAATGCCCAGCAGCCCTACCAGCACTCCGACCGCGAGTCCGAGAAGTAGCACCACGAGGATCATGACAAGTTGGCGGCACATCCGCCAAATCGAAGGATCTGGAGTGTTCGCATTGCGCTTATCTTCACCCCGCACCCGCCGAAAGGCAACGATCTTCCCGATTCGTTCGCACGCCCCGAGCGTAAAGTATAGGAAACATTCACAGACTTCTCTTCAAGCTCTCTTCTCAAAGCTGCTATAGTTCCTTTGTTATTTAGCTCCTCGGCCTTCGGGCCTGTGCCCCGCTCAACATCCGATTAGGAGCAAGTTTCTTTCATGGTCACAGATAGAAAACCGGAATTTTTCAAGGGTGCGACTCTTAAAGTAGCCATCATCGGCTGCGGTTACGTCGGTCTTCCCCTTGCGTTGCGCTTCGCGGAGGCCGGCCACAAAGTCACTGGCTTTGATACGGATCCCGAAAAAGTAAGACTCCTCAATGTCGGCAAGTCCTACATCGAACACATTCAGCAAACCAAGATTCAGCAGTATGTGAACAGCCGCCATTTTCACGCCACCACGGATTTCACCAAGCTCAAGGATGCCGACGCCATCCTCATCTGTGTGCCCACTCCGTTGAACGAGTACCGCGAACCCGATCTCAGCTATGTTGAGACCACCGCGAAGTCCATCGCCCCGCATTTGCAAAAGGGCCAACTCGTGGTTCTCGAATCCACCACCTATCCCGGCACCACCGAAGAACTCGTTCTGCCCATCCTCGAAAAGAGCGCCTTGCGCTGCCCCATTGCCGCCGGCCCTGAAAATGAAAATGTGCCGGGCGATTTCTTCCTGGCGTTTTCACCGGAACGCGAAGATCCCGGAAACAAACAGTATGGTCTCGCGCAGATTCCCAAAATCGTTGGCGGAGTCAATCCCCCCAGCGGCCGCGCCGCCCAGGCTCTCTACGCACAGGTTGTGTCGAAGGTCATTCCAGTCAGCTCGACCCGCACTGCGGAAATGGCCAAGCTGCTCGAAAACATTTTCCGTTGCGTGAACATCGCTCTCGTTAACGAACTCAAGATGCTCTGCCTGCGCATGGGTGTGGACGTATGGGAAGTGATTGAAGCCGCTTCTTCCAAGCCCTTCGGCTTCATGCCCTTCTATCCGGGGCCTGGCTTGGGCGGCCATTGTATTCCCGTCGACCCTTTTTACCTGTCGTGGAAAGCCCGCGAATACGATTTCTCCACGCGCTTCATCGAACTGGCCGGTGAAGTCAACACCGCCATGCCCTACCACGTCGTGGATTCCGTTGTTGCCGCTTTGAACGATCACAACAAGAGTCTCAAAGGCGCCAAGCTTTTGATTCTCGGTGTCGCTTACAAGAAGGACGTGGACGATCTGCGCGAATCTCCCACCCTCAAAATCATGGAGATTCTCCAGAAGCGTGGCGCCACTTTCGATTACAACGATCCCTACTTCCCGCACCTTCACAAAATGCGCCACTACGATTACTCGCACATGAAGTCAGTGCCGCTCAATCCGCAGACGCTGGGCAGTTACGATGCCGTCATCATCGCCACCGACCACACGAGTTACGACTACGCCGCCATTGTTGATGCCGCGAAACTCGTCATTGATACCCGCAATGCCACGCGCCGTGTCGTTCGGCAGCGCGAGCGCATCGTCCACTGCTAGCGGATTCCCCGCTCTTCCCTAACCTGCTTTGGTAAGTTCCACGCGTGCAGTCGCAATGGGGAGGACTGCTTCCAGCAGCACGGGTATCCGCGCGGCACTGTTGGAGAGATACAGCAGGAAGTGCGCATCTTTCATCTCCACGCCGTTGTTGTACACGTGGATTTCGATCTTCGTCGCCATATAATCTCCCGCCGGCACTTTTACCGCTTCGCTTTTGCTCAGGAGCACGGCGCGCACTTCATAGAACTTTCGTCCGTCGTACACCGGGCTCTTGATCTCCGGGGTTTTGCCCCAATCTACTCCGCGCAGGTATTGCATCAGTCCCAGGGGATCGCGGGTGCCCGCTGGCACGCGCGCCGCTGTCGCGTCCGCGGGCGCTGGCTCCTTCGGTGAAGACACCATCCGCTGCACCGAATCCACCTTCTGTCCCCGCTCGCTTAAGTGCATCTCATACTGCTGGCTGGCAAAATCCCCCGCTTCACTGTAGGAGTCGAACTGGTCGTCCAGCTCGAACACCATCCTGTAGGGATTCTCGGTGTGCGCAAATGCTTGCAAGTGCCAACTGCTCTTGCCATAGAAATTCCTTTTTTCGGCAACCACGATCTTCAGGTTCGCTACCGTGCTGTTCAGCTTGGTCAAATTCGCCGCAAACTCCAGCGATTCGCCCGGGCGCAGCATGAATCCCGGCTCCGCGGGCATGTTTCCTTTCTTTTCGCCTAATTCTAAAGTGCGTGCTGCGGGAGGCGCAATGGTTTCTCCCTTTCCTGATTCGTCCTTCGGGATCGCCTCTCCCGTCTTCGCCGGATTCCCCTCGCGTGTGCTGATTCGTCCCCCCGGGTGCCCCGCCTTCCAATACAGCAGCCCCACTGCCACCAGTAGCAGTGCCATAATCGCCAGAATCAGCGCTATTTTTCTGCCCATGCTCTTTCTGCGACGCCTTCGTCAATCCTCCCGCTTGATTTCCTTCCAACCATCGTACAATAAGTTAGCTTTGCCAGCGGGAGGCGGAGAGATATGCGCTACCTGGTTACGGGGGGCGCCGGATTCATCGGCTCTAATACGGTAGACGAACTCGTCCGGCGCGGTCACGGCGTCGTCGTTCTTGACGATCTCTCTTCCGGCAAAGAGGAAAATCTCGCCGATATCCGCAACAAGATTACCTTCATGAAGGGCTCCATCACGGATCTGGAGACCGTGCAGAAGGCCATGCTGCAGGCCGAATTCGTGATTCACCTCGCTGCACGCACTTCCGTTCCGCGCTCCGTCAAGGACCCTCTCGACACCAACCGCATCAACGTTGATGGCACCCTGAACGTCCTCCTGGCCGCCCGCGACAACAAAGTCAAGCGTGTCGTCTATGCCGCCTCCTCCTCCGCCTACGGTGAGACTCCCACCCTTCCCAAGATCGAAGACATGCAGCCCTCCCCGATTTCCCCCTATGGCGTCTCGAAATATGTCGGCGAACTCTACGCCCAGGTTTTTCTGCGCTGTTATGGCCTCGAGTGTGTCTCCCTCCGCTATTTCAACATCTTCGGCCCGCGGCAAGATCCCGATTCTCCCTACTCCGGTGTGCTGTCCCGCTTCGCAACCGCTTTCCTGGACGACACCCAGCCTCTTGTCTATGGCGACGGCGAGCAGACCCGCGACTTCACCTTCGTCGAAAACGCCGTCCAGGCAAATCTCCTGGCCTGCGAGGCTCCCGGCGCTTTTGGAAAGGTCTTCAACGTGGGGACCGGCGCCCGCATTTCACTGAACCAGACCCTCGACTTGCTCCGGAAAATCTCCGGTAAGAATCTTCAGGCCAAGTACGAGCCCGCCCGCGATGGCGACATCCGCGATTCCCAGGCCGAAATTCGCAGCGCGCGAGACATTCTCGGCTACGAACCCACGGTTCAATTTGAAGAGGGCCTGCAGCGCACCTATGAGTGGTACCGCGCCCACCATACCAAGGAAGTCCAGAAGTAACTCGCTTCCAGGCAACCGGCCGAACTCTCGCCTCATCTTCTATTCACATGCCGTTCCATTCCGGCTGCGGGCTCCGCTACAATTCTCCCGGAGCGCGTGCTAGGCTAACTCTGCGATTCTTTGAGCTCATTAGCCGCGTGATTATCCATCCTCCAATCTCTGCCTCGCCCTCCTGGCGTTTCCCCTATTTTCTCCTCCCTGTCTTTTTCGCTGCCCTCGCTCCCGGTTTCGCCCAGCAAGTCCGCCTGCCCGCAGCTTCCGGTGGCGTCGCGGAACTTTCTTCCAGCGGCCCGCAGCAGCAAAAGGGCGACCTCTTCATTGCCGATGGCGATGTGGACATCACCTATGCCGGCATGCGCCTGCGGGGTGACCACGCTGATTACAACAACGCCACTTCCGAGGCCTCCGTTCGCGGGCACGTTCTCTTTGACTTTGAAAACCAGCATCTCGAGGGCGACGACGGCGTACTCAATGTCGCTTCCGGGCGCGGCACCTTCCATAACGTTCACGGCACCATTAAACTTGAGCGCGGCCCCAATCCCACTCTCCTGATCACTCAGAACCCTCTCTACTTCGAAGCTCGCGAAGTCGAACGCCTTTCCGCCGATGTTTATATCATCCGCCACGCCTGGTTCACCATTTGCGAACCCGCTCATCCCACCTGGCAGTTCTATGCTCCGGAAGCGAAGGTGACCCTCGAAAAAAGCGTGGCTCTAGTCAATTCGAATTTCCACCTTTATCGTGTCCCACTTCTCTGGTTGCCCTATTCCACCGCTCCGGCGGGTGAACACGTCCGGCAGACCGGTTTCCTTTTGCCCGTCGTCGGCAATAGCAATAGCAAAGGCTTTGTTGTCGGTGATTCTTTCTACTGGGCCCCGAAGACCTGGTTGGATGCCGGGCTCGGTCTGGAATACTTCAGCCGTCGCGGCTGGGCCCAGCGTGGCGACTTTCGCGCCCGTCCTTTTGAGAACACTTCCATCAAGTACAGCTACTATGGCGTCATTGATCGCGGCCTGCCCGGTGCTGACAACACGGTAGTGAAACAGGGCGGCCATCAGCAACAGCTCGAGGTGCAATCCCTCTGGAAGGACGGCTGGCGTTTCGTCGCCGATGTGAACGAGCTCACTTCTCTTACCTTCCGGCTCGCCTTCTCGGACACCTACGGCGACGCCATCAATTCTGATATACGCAGCTCGGTTTTCCTCTCCAACAATTTCCGCGGCTTCAGTTTCAATGTTGCCAGCCTCAGTGACCGCAGCTTTCTCCAGCTTAGCCCGCCTCAAAGCGTCCTTCTCCGCAGTGATCCCGAAGCCCGCTTGGGTTCCGTCGAGCAAGCCCCCTTGAGCCAACTCCCTGTTTATTTTTCGTTCGACTCCTTCGCGGGCGCGGTTCACCGCGATGATGAATTCCTTGTTACCCCAAGCTTCGTCGCCCGCGCGGAATTTGCCCCGCAGGTCACTCTGCCCCTCCACTTCGGCGATTGGCTTGGCGTCACCACTTCCGCCACCTTCCGCACAACTTATTACGGTGATTCTCTGAGTTCGGTCACCACTCTAAGCGGCGAATCCATCACCCGTAACACCGGTGAATTTGCCGTGGAACTCCGCCCGCCCACCCTCGAACGGTTCTTCGATCGCCACCTCACGCGCCATCGTTACAAGCACACCCTCGAGCCCTTCCTCACTTATCGTTATGTCACCGGCGTGAACGACTTCGCCGATTTCATCCGCTTCGACAGCAATGCCACGCTCACCGATACCAACGAAATCGAATACGGCCTCACCCAACACCTTTATGTCAAGAACGGTGACGACCAGCCCGTTGATTTCCTTTCCTGGAGCCTCGTCCAGAAGCACTATTTCGATTCCACCTTTGGCGGCGCGCTCGTTCCTGGTCAACGCAATGTATTTCAGGCCCTCGACTCCATCACTCCCTTTGCTTTCGCCTCTTCGCCTCGCAATTGGTCGCCCATCGTCAGTGATTTTCGGCTCACCCCCGGCGGCCGCTATGACGCCGAACAGATCCTCGAGTACGACCCGCAACTCAACAAGGTCACCACCATCGGCACTCTCCTTAAGATCAAGCCCTACAGCGAATTCTTCTTCACCGTCGCCCATTTCCGTTTACAGGGTGATCCCGTCGTCCAGCCGTCTTCGAACCAGATCCGTTCCATCATCGGCTACGGCGATCTCACGCGAAAGGGCCTCAATGTTTCCGCCGGCCTCAGCTACGACTTCGTTGCCGGCACGTTGCAGAACCAGTTCGTGCAGGTGAACTATAACGGTGGCTGCTGCGGCTTGGCTCTCGAATATCGCCGCCTCGAACTGGGCACGGTCCGCAACGAAAACCAGTTCCGCGTCGCCTTCGTCATCGCCAACATTGGTACCTTTGGCAACTTGCGCCGCCAGGAGAAAATATTCTGATGCCTCGCGATGCTGCGCTCGCCTTCGCCTCGATTGCCAAAATTGGCAAGCTCTATCGCGCTCGCAAGCTCTCTCCCGTCGAACTCACCCGTTTCCTTCTGGATCGCATCGCCACCCTGAATCCCCGCCTTAACGCTTATCTGACCGTCTGCGAAGAGCAAGCCCTGCAGCAGGCCACCCTTGCCGAATCCGCATTTGCCGGCACTCGCCGCGGCAAAGGCCCTCGCGAACTCGGCCCTCTTTTTGGCATCCCCATCTCCCTGAAGGACAACATTTATACCGCGGGCATCCGCACCACCGCCGGCTCCAAAATCCTTCGCGATTTCATTCCCCTCGACGACGCTCCCGTTGTCACTGCCCTCAAAAAGGCTGGCGCCATTCTCCTTGGCAAAACCAACTTGCACGAGTTCGCCTACGGCGTCACAAGTAACAACCCACACTTCGGCCCGGTGCGCAATCCCTGGGATGACACTCGCATCGCCGGTGGTTCCAGCGGCGGTTCCGCGGCCGCGCTCGCCGCCGGCCTCTGTTATGGCAGCATCGGCACGGATACCGGCGGCTCTATCCGCATTCCTTCTTCGCTCTGCGGCGTTGTCGGACTGAAGCCTGGCTTGGCGCGGGTCAGCACCCAAGACGTCGTGCCTCTCTCTCCGACCCTCGATGTTGTGGGCCCTCTCGCCCGTTCAGCCGAAGATGCCGCGCTTCTTTTCGATGCGATCTTCATCCGTGGCACGAACGAACGAAGCCTGATTCATCGCAAGCCCTCTTCTTTCCATGCCCGCCGGGCAAAACTGGGTATCCCCAAAGAATTCTTTTTCGATGCGGTCAGCCCGGAAGTTCAGCGCGCGTTCAATCACGCCATCCGCATCCTCAAAAAGACTGGCGCCTCGATCAAGGAAATCTCTTTGCCGCTCTTGCCGGAAACCGAGGACGCCGGCAATCAAATCGCCTGGGCTGAAGCCACCCTGTATCACCAACGGTCCGGATGGTTCCCGGAACACTCCGCGGATTACGGCGAGGATGTGCGCACCCGCCTCGAAATGGGCACGCACGTTTCTGCCGTTTCCTATCTGAAAGCCTTACAGACGCGCGAAAAGTTTATCTCTGCGCTTCATCTCGCTCTGGAAGATGCGCACGTTGACGCTCTCGCGGTCCCCACCACTCCTATCGCCGCCCCGCTCATCAGTGAAGAATCCACCTCCATCAACGGATCGCTTCACCCCACGCGTGCTCTTCTCTTGCGCCTGAACCGTCCGGCAAATCTCGCCGGCGTCCCCGCCATTTCTGTTCCCTGCGGGCGCAGTGAACTCGGCCTGCCTATCGGCTTGCAATTCATCGCCGCCGCCAACCAAGAACACCTTCTCCTCGGACTTGCCCGCAACTTCGAACAAGCGTCGCCGCCCCAGTGGCACAGTCAATCTTGACTGTGCTCTTGGGTTGTCTCTCGCTGACTGAGTTTACCCACTCGCACTTCGCGGCAGTGTCGCCACCGCTCCCTTCCACTTCATAATCCGCCCGCCAATCACATATCCCAACGTACCAGTCGTAATTCCGCCGAAAATGTCCGCAACATAGTGATACCGTCCCCAGATCGTCGAAACACACATGAGAATGAAAAACGGCACCATCACCCAGAAGAGCCACCGCCGGAACTTCCACGCGCCCCACAACGTCGCCGTCGCTCCCGCCACATGCTCCGAGGGAAACGCTGCGCCTCTCACTCTCCCAAGGTGCTCGATGAAATTGATTGTCGCCGTGAACGGCCCGCCCGCCAGCGGTGCCTTCCATGCTCCCGCGAGCGCAAACCACGGGCTCTCAATCGGGAAAAACATGGCGATCAAATATCCGCACGCGTATCCCACCATCGAGTAGGTCATCACTGACCAGTACGCCCGCCACTCCCGCCGGTAATACAGAATCCCCCCAAGTATCAGCAGGTAGGTGAAGTACGTCAGATAAAAGAACTGCATGCCATCATTCCGCAGCGGCGTGGCGAACTGATCCAGCCAGATCGTAGGCTGCACTCCTGTCAGCCAATGATCGAAGGCCAATAATTTCGCGTCTTGCCATTCGGGTGTGAACAGCGTCATCAGGTGCGCCAATTCCTCAAAACAAAACAGAAAGAACAGGTGCGGATACCAGTGCCGCCAGAAATGCCACCACTGGGTGCTGAAAGACGCGCCAAATCGCGCTTCCTTCGCCGCTGCATGCGCTCCCACCCAACACAGCATCAGCACTACCAGTGCTACGCCCGCTTGCACACCCAACAGCCTCAGCGGATGCTGCAGGTTCTTTGCAAAGTACGCGATCAGCGTGCTCGAAATGCCCAGGTAACTAAGCGCCACTCGCTCATACGCGCCGCTCGCGGCCCACGCCACTCCCGCTTCCGCCCTCATTCGCTTCCGCGCTCTGCCAAGGATAGATTCCGCGCCCCCCAGAAATGGATCGCCGTGCGTAATTCGTCCCGGCCCTTGCCACGTCGCAGCCATTGCCACCGACTCCATTTCTTCCGCTTTCTTCATGCTCATGCCCGGCTCTCTCCGCGTCGCAACACTGTCTCGGCCAATCGCATCCCCTGCCCCATGCATTTCTCCACATGCCAGTGCCAAATCTCCCAATTACACTCGTTAGCCACAGCCGCCAGGTCTCTTCCCGGATTCACGACATGCGCGTGCCCCACCGCCGCAAGCATGGGCCGATCCAGCAGCGCGTTCCCATACGCGTGTGAGCTTCGCAGATCAATTCGGTGTTCTTGTGCAACGCATTTCACGGCGCGAAATTTTTCTTCTCCATACATCGCTCTTCCCAGCGAGCGTCCCGTCCACTTTCCCTCTCGTTCTTCCATTCGCGTCGCGCATACGAGCAACTCGCTGCCGGCTCCTCGGTCCTCCAATTCACACTCCATCGCTCTCGCCACCATCTGCGCCAATGGTTCCGGCATGCCGGTGACCAGCACGATCTTGTGGCCTTGTCGCACGTGCCACGCCGCCCGCTCTATCCCCTCCTCGAAAAAAACGACCGCCTCCATCTCCCGCAAAACCTGATCACATCGCACTCCGCTCCAGTGCCGTTTGTTTCCTTTCGCCAACGCCGCAATTCCATGCGGCAGCAACCGCAGTGCCTCTAGAGCCCAAAGAAAATAGTTGCCGATCGGAATCACACCACTCTGCCGCACCGCGCGGAAAAATCGCCGTTCCAGCGACGGCTCTGGAGCGAGCGTTCCATCTACGTCGAAGAACGCCGCGATCCCTTGCTTCTCCGCGCTTTCTCCGTTCATGCCGCGTCTCCTCGCGCCACTCTCCCTGGGTTCGCTCCCGCCAGGCTTCCCGCAAAAAACTTCCAGCCCTCCAACAGCACCGGAAGCCCGCGTACCACGCAGAACGCCCCCGTCGCCCACGCAAGCACTTGGGCGCCCGCGCGAATTGCCGCGTGCGCGTCCACCGTCATCGGTCCAACCAGCAGCACGGGTCCTCGCGTTAGCGCCAACTCCAATCCCAGGTAGCAGAAGCAAGCGCACTTCAGCGCCGCATACAACCCGCGACTCCATCGCGACCCCACCAGCGCGCGTCCCCACCACGTCTGCAACATGGCGTTCGCGCCCCATCCTGAATGGCCCGCCTTCATCGCCAGCCCGCGCAGAAAATCCGTCACCGCCCCGCGCGCAAAAAACAGCATCGGCAGCCACAACGACACCATCCCCACCACTGCGAAGTAAGTGAAGTACATGTTCTCGATGACGCGGTCTCCCAGGATGTCGATCTGCGCTCCCACCGGCGTGGCCATCTTGCGAGTACGCGCCAGGTGGCCGTCCAACGCATCCAGCGCAATCGACGTCACCGTCAGCACCACCGCCAGCAAATTCAGCCACGCCCCATGACCGAATAGACTCACCGCCGCAAATCCCACCAGCACTCGCAATAGCGTCACTTTGTTCGGCGTCCAAACCATACCCACCTGCCCGATTCGCTTCACGCAGATGGGCAACGCAAGCTCCATGCCAACCTCGGAGTCAATAACTTTTTTCTACTCAGTATTTTGCAGACCGCCAAACATCCTGAATCTGGCTCCCCTGCCAGCCTTTCCCGGCACTTGTCTTTCTTTCCTTGCCGTGTGCCCCTCCGGTAACCCGGCGCGTCTAATCCATTTGCGCTGGGCACGCAGCACCGTCCCAAGCAATGTTTTGTGCGAGAATAGACTTCGGGGCCGCGAGTATTTCCCCACCAAGCGTGAGCGATTGCAGTAGCCTGTCTTTGAAATTTCATTGTGGCGGGCAGTGAGGACTTCTACGAAATGACCGATGTCTCTTTAGCCGGCGCCTTTCTCGCTGGGTTGATCTCTTTTCTCTCTCCCTGCGTCCTCCCTCTCGTTCCCGGCTACATCTCCATGCTCTCTGGGATCGGCGTGGAGCAGCTCCGCCAGGGCGAGCAACCCAAAGGCGGACTTTTCTCTTCCGCGCTTTCCTTCGTTGTGGGCTTCTCTGTGGTATTCATCAGCTTCGGTGCATCCGCCAGCGCCGTGGGCGGTTTCCTGCAACAGCACAAAAATCTACTCACGCCCATCGCGGGAGCACTGATCCTGCTCTTCGGCCTTCACCTTGTGGGTGTACTCGCCAAAATGAGCGTGCGCACCGGCATGATTCTCGGTACGATTTTCGCGGCCTTGGGCATTGCCGCACTTGTTCATGGACGAGGGCCACTTTTTGCGGGCCTCGGCGCCGTCCATTTCTTCTCGCTCTCCATCATTGGATTCTTTGGCCCTCTGCTGGCGCGCTGGTTGAATCGAGACGTTCACATCCGTAACACAGACACCAAGCCGGGCATCCTCAGCGGCTTCCTTCTCGGTTTTGCCTTTGCCTTTGGATGGACGCCCTGCATCGGCCCGATCCTTTCCGCGGTGCTTGTGCTCGCCGCCGCCAGCAACACGGTCGCCCGCGGCGTCCTTCTTCTGGCCGTCTATTCCGCGGGACTTGCTGTGCCTTTTTTGCTCACCGCTCTCGGCCTCAGCACGTTCATGCGTTTTTACAAGAATTTCCGCAAATATCTCCACGCGGTGGAGTTGTTCAGCGGAGTATTGCTGCTGTTCATCGGGTTCCTGATCTTTTTCAATAGGTTGACTTGGCTCTCGGGAAAACTCACGTTCCTGAATCGCTTCTCGATGTAAGATTTTTTTAGGTGGATGGAATCGCTATGAAGAAAGTTGTGATTATCGTCGCTACAGTCCTGGCGCTTATCGGGCTTACCTATTATGCAGACAAAGCCACGCGGGTTCAGGGCACCGGGAAAACTACTTTTGTATCGGATGCTGCCGGAAAGCCGGAGCCAGACCTGAGTCTCAAGGACCTCGATGGCAAGAATGTCTCCCTCGCCGATTACAAAGGCAAAGTCGTCTTCCTGAATTTCTGGGCCACCTGGTGCGATCCTTGCCGCGTGGAAATCCCCTGGCTCATTGACATGCAGGCCAAGTACGCCTCGCGTGGCTTTACTGTCGTCGGCGTGGCCATGGACGATGAAGGCAAGAGCGTCGTCGCTCCCTTCATCGCCAAGGAGCGCTTCGACGTGAACGGCCAGCAACTCCCCATGGGCTATCCCATTCTTCTCGGCACGGATGAAGCCGCGGACAAGTTTGGCGGCATCCTCGGCTATCCCACCAGCTTCTTGATCTCCCGCGATGGCAAGGTCGTCGCCAAGTTCCAGGGGTTGAAGAGCAGCGATGAGCTGATCAAAGCCATCGAATCCCAGCTCTGATCGAACACTATGCTTGCTGAACACGATTTCCAGAAAAAGGCCGACGCGCTCTTCGACGATTTGAAGAAGCGTCTGCTCAATCTTGGCGATGCCCATGGTTTCGACGTTGAGGGCGAAAGCGGCAAGCTGGAAGTTATTTTCGAGGAGCCCGAGCCCGCCAGATTCGTGATCTCGCCGAACACACCCATCCGAGAAATCTGGGTCTCCGCCCTCTCCACCAGTTTCAAGCTTGCCTGGTCGGAGGCCCGCAATACCTTCATCCTCGAAAAAACTGGCGAAGATCTTTACGGGGTAATGAGCCGCGTGATCTCGCAACAACTAGGAACTCAGGTGACCCTGTGAAACACTGCGCTGCTCTGTTCCTCGCGCTTCTCCCTCTCTCGCTCGCCGCTTTTTCTCAATTGCCTTCGGCCAAGGACGTCGTCGCGCCCACTGCCTTCGCTTCCTACGATCCCGTCGCTCGGGGCATGACTTTCCAGGCCGCTGTTGTCCTCAAGATTCGCCCCGGCTTTCACGTCAATGCGCGTGAAGTTACCTTCGATTATCTGATCCCCACGGATCTTCGTGCGGATGCCCTCGTCGGCTTCAAAACTGAAAACGCGATTTATCCCAAGGGAACCCTGCAGACCTTCACCTTCTCAAAAGACAAGCCATTGAACGTTTACTCCGGCACGGTGATTCTGCGCTTGCCCCTCACCGTCTTGAAGGATGCGCCGCTCGGCCCTCAGCATCTCGCCATGAAGCTTCGCTACCAAGCCTGCAGTACCGAAATCTGCCTGCCGCCCGTCACCAAGGAAATCGAACTGCCGCTGAATGTCGTCGCCGACCGCTCTTCCGCAAAATCTTCGAATCCCGATCTCTTCCTCAAGAAATAGAAGTTGTAGCGCAGGGAGAGTCCGCGCTCTGTTCAGCCCGCCGTTTGCTGGCGGGAGCCCTGCGGTTTTCTTCTTGGGTTTGCCTATGTAGTGGCCGATCTTGAGATCGGTCTCTTCGGTTCGTCGTTCGTAACGCAGCGCGAGTCCGCGACCCCTGCGGCCTTCCTCTTCTCTTGCACTGAAAAACCCAATCTATATCCCCACTTCTCCAATCCCCGCCCGCAATCTCCGCACCACCCGCTCCTGTCCCAGCACCACCATCGTGTCAAACAGCGGCGGCGCCACCGCCTGCCCCACAATTGCCACGCGCGTCGCGTTAATCAACAATCCCGCCTTCACTCCCGCCTCTTCCGCCACTTTCCGCGAAGCGTGATCGCACGCGTCATGATTCCACTCCGTCAGCGCCGCCAGCGCCTCCGCCAACTTTGCTAGCAAACCCGGCACCTTCTCGTCCTTCCAGAATTTTGTTTTGGCAGCCGGATCGATCGTGAATTCGTCGCTGAAAAACGCTCGCGACCAACTGCTGAAATCCGGCAGCAGCCGGATCCGCGGCCGCAATAAATCCACCGTCCTCGAAAACCACTCGTGTCCTGCTCCCGCCGACCACTCTTCCTTCCACAACCCGTCTTGTTTCAACTGCTCTTCCACTTCCGGCAGCAAATCCTCGATCGGCAGTTTCTGCAAATACTGCGTGTTGAACCATTCCAGTTTCGCCCGGTCAAATACCCCATTCGTCCGGCTTACGCCTTCCAGTGAAAACTTTTCCACCAATTCCTTCGTTCGGAGAAACTCTGCATCCCCGCCCGCCGACCAACCCAGCAGCACAAGGAAATTCCGAAACGCTTCAGGCAGAAATCCTTCTCGCCGGTAGATATTTACGTCGGTCGCCCCGTGCCTCTTCGATAGCCGCCTCTTGTCCGGCCCCAAAATCAACGGCACATGCGCGAACACCGGCGGCTCCACTCCCAGCGCGCGGTAGAGCAACACCTGTTTCGGCGTGTTGGAGATGTGGTCTGCTCCGCGAATCACGTGCGTGATCCGCATATCAATGTCATCCGCCACCACGCTCATCTGGTACATCGCCTGTCCAAACTCTTCTCCATCTTTGCCGGAGCGCAGCAGCACGAAATCCTCGATATCGTCGTTGGAAAACTCCGTCTCACCGAACACCGCGTCAAAGAACTTCGTCGTTCCTCCCGTGGGCACCTTGAACCGCAGCGCCGGCTTCGTGTCCGGCGAAGACGGTTTCCCGTCCCGGCACGTGCACCGCACCACTTTGCGAACTTTCAGGCCCTCCGCACCTTCTTCTGCGTGGTCCCCGCCCGCGTACCGCTCTGGCGGGCAATAGCACAGAAATGCATTCCCGCTCGCCAGGCACTTCTTCGCCATTTCTCGGTATAGCGCCGTCCGTTGCGACTGGTAGTACGGCCCTTCGTCCGAATCCACGCCTAGCCACTTTAGCCCGTCAAGAATTCCCGTCACCATCTCGGGCTTGTTGCGCTCTGCGTCCGTATCTTCGATCCGCAGGATCATCGTCCCGCGTTCTCTGCGTGCAAACAGCCAGTTAAACAGCGCCGTCCGCGCTCCGCCCACGTGCAAATATCCCGTCGGCGAAGGCGCAAATCGCACCCGCACACAGCCCTTTTGTGTTTCGCTTGTGTCTGTCATGGTAGGTAGCTTTTCGCTCTCTTCTCTGAAAACTTCAGTCTACCGGAACCTCCGGGGGCCGTCCAACTCATCACGCAGCCTTATCACCTCGAGCGCGCTCCATGCTCACCGGGGTCCGGCCCACCGTGCCCCACCCCCTACTACCTCTTTCGCTACCAGTACGCCCGTACCCTCCCTTCTCCTTTTCACACTGGCTCATAATCGCAAGTGATTCGTTTTGTGTGCAGTTGGGCTCATCGGTGACGGCCAGCAGGGGTGTTTGCCCGGAATGCAGTTCGTTCTTGGTGTCTCCCGGTGCATTCCCCTGATTCTTCGCGGACTCCGTTTGCCTTTGCCGCCCTCGCACAACAAGTGGCGCCTTTAGGCTCGTTGATGGTTCAAAGCATCATTGCGCTCAGTTTGCTCATCGGAACTCTCCTCGTCGGAGTGTTCTTCGCCTACGTCTACTCCCTCAAGCGCCAGCAATATCTTCTTTACTGGACCGCCGCTTGGGTCTTCTACGGCCTCCACTATCTTTGCCCGGGCCTCACTCCCTGGATCGGCGAACACGCCTTTCTCACCTCTCTCAATCACGCTCTGTTCGGATTTGCTGGCATTTGCTTCTTCCTCGGCACGCAACTCTATACCCGCAAGAAGCTCTGGACCGTTCTCGCCCTCGTCGCCGCCATCATCCTCGCCTTGTGGTCCTCCGCCGATGCCTTGCGACTTCTGCCCTTCTCCTCCGACATCCCCGCTTCCCTCATCTACGTTTACGTCGGCTTCCTCTTCTGGCGCGAAAGCCAGCATCACGAAACTCTTGTGGATCGCCTCCTCGGCGTTTCCTTCACTGCGTGGGGCCTCGTTTTTCTTGCGTTTCACCTCCTGCATTTCACTCCCGAATCTATGGGTCAGGCCATGCGGCCCATCTCCGCCGTTCCCACCGCCTTGGTCGCCATGCTCCTGATCATGGCCGTTTACGAGGAAGAGAAGCGGCGGGTCGAGCGCAACATGCTCGCCCTCTCCAATCTCAACCTCGCCACTTCTAGCTTCGTCGGTGGTGAAATCCAGCGCATGCTCGCTCAGGCGCTTGATCGTGTCCTGGGCGTTGTTCGCCTTCCTGCCGGCGCACTTTTCCTGCACCACGGCGACCCCAACGGGCCCACCTCCGTCGTCTCCGCCGGCATCCCAGATGAATTTTGCCGCGTCGCTCAGGAACAGGCGCTCGACGACTACCTCGTCGGCCTCGTCTCCCGTCTTGGCGGCCTACTCGGCTTCCGCGATCTCCGCGACGACAACCTTACCGCCCTCGAAAAGGACGAGCCCATCCGCCGCTTCCGCGAACTTGCTCTCAAACACGGCCTGCGCAGCATCGTCGTCATCAGCCTGCAAGCCAAGGAACAAGCCTTCGGCCTCCTTCTCCTTGGCACTCCCGACAATCGTCGTTTCACTCCCGCTGAATTGCGCTTGCTCCTCGCTCTCGGCCACCAGATCGGCATGGCCGTCGAAAACAGTTACCTCATCCAGCAGACCTCGCGACGTTCCGAGGAGCTGCACGTTCTCAACGAAATCGGCCGCGCCCTCAGCTCCACCCTCAATCAGGAAGATCTTCTCCGCAAAATCTGGGAAGAACTCCGCCGCCTCTTCGATGTGGACAATCTCTATCTCGCAACCCCCGACACCCTTCGCGATGCCATCCAGTTTGAGTTGGAAATGATTGAAGGCGTGCGCATGCCCAAGCGCTCGCGCCCCGCCGGCAATCACCTCACCGAGTACATCCTGCGTACGCGCCAGCCCGTTCTCATTCGCGAGAGCTTTGTCCCAGAGGTCCGCAAGCTCGGCGTCGACCCTCTGCGCACCAGCGGTTCGTTCTGTGGCGTCCCTCTCGTCGCTTACGATCACGCGATCGGCGCTCTCTGCATCTTCTCGGATCAGGACCGCGCTTTCGACGAAGGCCACCTCGAGCTTCTTCGCGTTCTCGCCAGCGAAGCCAGTATCGCTATTGAAAACGCTCGCCTCTTCCAGGAAGAACGCACCAAGGCGCGCCACCTCAACCTCTTGAATCTTATCTCGCGCGACGCCATCGCCACGCTCAATCCGGATGAAGTGCTCGCCAAAATTACCGAACAGCTTGAAAACGGCCTCACCTACGACCACATGGGCATCGCTCTTCTCGACTACACCACGCGCGAGCTCCACATCCAGGCCGAGGGCGGCAAGCGCCGTGGCGCCTTGGGACTTCGCCTCCCACTCGACACCGGCCTCATCGGCCAGGTTGCGCGAACCGGGAAGATCGCCACCTACCGTTCTCTCCCCAGCTCACAGAACGGACCTAAGCCCGTCCTCGCCGATACCCTTACCTCGATGGCATTGCCCATCTTTTACGCCGATCACCTCCACGGTGTCCTCTACGTCGAAACCGTTGAACGCGTCGATTTCTCCGAAGAAGAATCCCTCCTTCTCAGTACTCTCGCCGACTTGATCTCCGGCGCGCTCCACAACGCCCTCACCTTCCAGAAGGCCCAGGAACAGGCCATCACCGACGGCCTTACCGGCGTCAAAACTCATCGCTTCTTTATGGAAGCTCTCTCCTCCGAATGGAAGCGCTCTTCCCGCGCCGGACGTTCTTTCGCCCTCGTACTCATGGACCTCGACCGCTTCAAGTTCGTCAATGATTTCTACGGCCACCTTGAAGGCGACCTCGTTCTTCAGCGCGTCGGCCAAATTCTTGAAAGCAACTGCCGCCGCTCCGATGTTGTGGCTCGCTACGGCGGCGACGAATTCGTCATCCTTATGCCGGAAACCACCATGGAGCAGGCCCGCCAGCTTGCCTCCAAATTGCGCGGCTGGGTTTCCGCCGATCCCCTTCTTCGCGAAAAGAACATAACCGCTAGCTTCGGCATCGCCTGCTACCCGCTCCACGGCTCGACGCCTCAGGAACTCATCCAGGTCGCCGATGCCTCCATGTATCTTTCCAAGCATCAGGGCGGCAACACCGTTTCCACGGCCGATCATGTCGATCCAAAGGAAGCGCGCCGCTGGAAGCGCGATGTCCTCGAAGCTTATCTCGGCGTTACCCTCAAGCGTCTTTTCGCCACCGGCCCGGATTCCTTCAACGAAATCCACCAGCGCCTTCGCCAGTTCACCGAATCCCTGCCACCTTCGGAATCTTCCACTTCCTCTCTCGCGGAAGGCCCCACTTCGCTTCCGCAATCCATTCTCGATACCGTCACTTCCCTCGCCTATGCCATTGATGCCAAAGATCAGTACACCCAGGGCCACTCGCAAAAAGTTTCCGCCTACGCCGCGCTGCTTGCCGAATCACTTGGCATGTCTGAAGCCGAAGCTGAGGAAATCCGCCTGGCCGCCATTTTGCACGACGTCGGCAAAGTCGGCATCCCCGAAGCCATACTGAATAAGAGCGGCCCGCTCAATCCCGAAGAATGGGACACCATGAAGACCCACGTGAATTTTGGTGCGCGGCTTCTCGAGCCTCTCGCTCCACTCGCGCGTATCCGCCTCATGGTTTTGCACCACCACGAATTCTTCGATGGTTCCGGCTACCCCAAGGGCCTCTCCGGCGAGAGCATCCCCATTGGCGCGCGCATCCTAACCATCGCCGATTCCTACGACACCATCACCAGCGACCGCAGCTACAAAAAAGGCCGCAGCGCCGAAGAAGCCCTGACTGAGCTCGAGCGCTGCGCCGGCACGCAATTTGATCCCCATCTCATCGCCGCCTTCGTCCGTGCCATGCGCCTTCTCCCCAACCCCATCATCGAAGCCGCCTCCCTCCTCTCCCGTAACCCCTAAGCCACCACGGTGCGTAGTGTTCCTGTAGCGCAGAGCGAGTCCGCGCTCTGTTCAGCCCGCCGTTTGCTGGCGGGAGCCCTGCGGCTTTTCTCTTGGGTTTTCTCTAGGGTCTGCTCTTGCCGTTGTAGGGGCGGCCTTCTGAGGCCGTCCGCTTTTGGGTTCATCCCTTCTGTCACACTTCTGCACGATCTCCGCGTCTTGCTTCGCCCAGTTTGGAGCGCGGTGGCTCGTCGCCGCTTTTACGACTGCCTGCATCGGCGACCGGCTGTAACTCCTTCCACTGTCCCCACAAAATCATTGCTATGACGACATTGTGAGGCTGACCAGCGCGAGTTGTGGCAGTGTAGCTGGTCAAACGTTTACCTATGACCCGTTCGGCAACATCAATAAAGTGGGCAACCCGGGCCAGTCGTTTCAGCCTTTCTACACCATGCCGAGGAACCGCATTTCCACCGTTGGGAGCACTACGGCTCAGTACGACAACAACGGCAACGTGTTGAATGACGGGGTGAACACGTACACCTGGGACGCGGACGGGAATTCCATCACCGTGGATACCGTGGGCGCGACGTTCGACGCGCTGGATCGCATGGTCGAGCAGAACCGCTCCAGCGTGTACACCGAGATCGTTTATTCCCCCACTGGTGCTAAGCTTGCACTCATGAGCGGGACGACCGGTCAGACACTTCAGAACGCCTTCATCAATCTTCCAGGGCAGGCCACGGCCGTCTACACGAGCAGTGGATTGGATCACTACAGGCATTCCGACTGGCTGGGCAGCGCTCGGTTGACTTCCTCTCCATCACGGACAGTTCTGTCCGCCACCGCGTACGCACCCTTTGGCGAAACCTACGCAACCTACCCTTCACCATCCGCCTCTGCCGATCCCTCTTTCACCGGACAGAATTCGGACACCGTGTCGGGAGAGTATGATTTTCTTGCTCGCGAATACAGCACCCAGGGCCGCTGGCCATCACCCGATCCGGCGGGGAGGGGTGCGGCGAATCCGGCAAATCCGCAGTCCTGGAACCGGTATGCGTACGTACTCAACAACCCACTTGGCCTGATTGACCCCCTCGGGCTCGACTGCATTTATGACGAAGGTGGAGCGGCCGTTGTGATTCCTGGAGATTGCATCAGCGATGACGACAACGGATTGTATGTTCCCGGCTACAATTCCGTTGCTTCTGCGGGGATCGATCCGAATACCGGTACCCTTTACTATTCCGTCTACGACGGCGTGGACGCCAATGGAAGCCCCGTCCAAGACGTGTTCAACACGCCGGGCTTTGCTGGCTGGGATTGGTCAGCCCCCGACACTAGCCTGAACGGCACTATGCTGGGGCAGATGATGGACCCAAGCCAGTGCCCAATCTGCCCCCACATTTTTAACGGCGCGTACAATACGGTGAAAGTCGGAACTGCAGTGGTGGCTACGGAAGCCACGATAGTATTGGGAGTCGCACTTTATCCAACCTATGTGGCAGCAGGGCAGGTAACCGGTGCTTACGCAGAGACTTATCTGCCTGGCGGCATGGCCACTTTGAGTCAAGTGCCGGATTTCATCCGAGGATGGAAGGCAGCTGGGGGGAGCCTCACCCCAGGGTCAATTCCAATAAGTCCTGGGGGGATGGCGGGTGCGGGAGCCAGGGCGGCCTATGAATTACTTACACAGTGATGGAGAACAGAGGAATCGTAGATCTCGCTACGCAAAGCCGTGCCCGGCATGCGGGGCCATGATTCACCCGTTTGATGTTCACCTTCAAGGAGATAGTTTCCCGTGCCCAAGTTGCGACGTACGGTTGAAGAATGATCGCAAGCACATGTATGTGATTTTGGCAGTTAGCGTTCTCATCTCGGGTTTTGTGGTGTTCCGTCTTGGCCCCGGAGATGCAATGCTCGTTCTTCTTCCTGGCGGTACATTGGTGTTATCCCTGGCGGGGTTTTTCTTGTGGGGACTCATAGTGCCTCCTGTTTACAGGGAAGATCGCGGCAGACCATTCGATAGAGCACCATCTTTACTCTTGAAGGACAAGAACCATAAGGACAAGCAAACCAAATCTTAGTTGAAGACAAAAGATCCCAGATCTCGGCGAGAGGCACTGACTTGGACGGCGGGTGGAGGCTGATTGGATGACTGCGTCGGCTCCTATTCCCAAGTAGACTTGGTAGCTGTTGGACGACCAAGGCTCGGAAAAAGGAGCCGAGCGATGATTATTATAGGTTGTGATTTTCACACACGCTACCAGCAGATTGCCATGGCCAACGACGAAACCGGGGAGTTGCTTCTCGAGCGGCGCCTGGATCACGCGAGCGGCGAAGCGCACGAGTTCTACCGGAATTTGCAGGCTCCCGTGGCGGGTGGCCCGGTCACAAAGTCTTGAACGATTTTGGGTGCCCCACACGTCGACTCCACGTGTGGGGGTTTTGACTTTTCTTTTCTGAGGTTGATCCTGTTTTGGCCTTTTTAAGAGGGTGGGCTCGCCTTCCTGAATTTGTTAGGTGGGCGCAAACGCCGCGAGCCTTGCGAAATGATTGATTTGGGAAACTCTTTCCACGATATGGGAAGCTTCGCGACTATCACCCAAAAGTCACCGGGACAAAGGGCCGAGCGGAATGCCCACAAACCGTACGTTGAGATTGCCTGGGCCGGCATTTTAGCCGGTTTGCTGGCAGCAATGTACTCGACTGCCGCCGGCATCACTCTTTGGATTGCCGCGATCTTGCTTGCAGCTCTGCTGTTCCTGCCTACGAAACCGATTCGGATGCGTGCGGTGGACTGGAGCGTGCTGCTCCTCGCTGCATTTGAAATCCCTTCACTCCTTTTCTCCCAATATCGCGCTAACAGCATTCGCGAATCGGCGGTGATCGCCATTTTCGTCCTGACATACTTTGTAGTTCGGTTCGCGATTCGATCGAACCTGCCGGTAGCAGTACTGAGTGGTCTGCTCGGGCTGGGCGGAGCCTATCTGGCATCCTCCGGCCTGAGCCAGTTCCACGAAAATGCGAACCTCCTGGGTGCGGCAGGCCTTACGAATCTGGTGGCCTTCCGGTCGAGGCTCTTTTCTCCGCCCAGCCCTTGGATTCCAGGTGAGTGGTTCACTTTGCTCCTGCTGGCGCTGCCTTTCGGTGTTTGACGGTTTTGGCGCACCGCGATCTGGGCCCACAGTTGTCTGCGCTTGCGGCGGAGGTTCATTCCAAACTGCCTTGGCCGCACAGCCCTCTTCCGCCAAAACCACCTTTCCACAGCCTTTTGGTCGCACCTCACACAGCGTTGTGAGCATCGTCACTGACGCCATGTTCACCCACGAACCATAGTGCCCCGTCCGTTCATCAACTTTTAACGGTCCAACCAGGGGGTTCTCCCGTGAACAACCTATCTTCTCCATCCACTTATGATGTCCTGCGTCAGCACGGTGTCGATCGCAGGGACTTTCTCCGCTTCTGTGTCGCCACCACCGCGGCCATGGGGCTCGAAGCTTCCATGGTCCCCACGGTCGTCGCCGCCATGGAAACCAAGCCCCGCATCCCCGTCATTTGGCTCCATGGCCTCGAGTGCACCTGTTGCAGCGAATCCTTCATCCGCTCCTCCCACCCCATCGCCCAGGATATTGTCCTCAACATGATCTCCCTCGATTACGACGACACCCTCCAGGCGGCGGCCGGCTTTCAAGTCGAGGAAATCCGCAAGAAACTCATCAAGGATCATCCCGGCGGCTACCTCCTCGCCGTGGAAGGCAACGCCCCCACCAAGGATGGTGGAGTCTATTGCACCGTCGGCGGCAATACCTTCCTGAACATCCTCAAGGAAACCGCCGAGCACGCCAAAGCCATCGTTGCCTGGGGCTCCTGCGCCTCCAATGGCTGCGTCCAGGCGGCTCATCCCAATCCCACTGGCGCGATGCCTGTCCACAAGCTCATTACCGATAAGCCCATCATCAATGTGCCAGGCTGCCCGCCTATCGCGGAAGTCATGACCGGCGTTCTCACCTACATCCTGACCTTCGACGCCTTGCCGGAACTCGATCGCATCGGCCGCCCGAAGATGTTCTACGGCCAGCGCATCCACGATAAGTGCTACCGCCGCGCTTTCTTCGACGCCGGTCAGTTCGTCGAGTCCTGGGACGACGATGGCGCGCGCAAGGGCTGGTGCCTCTACAAGATGGGCTGCCGCGGTCCAACAACCTACAATTCCTGCTCCACTTTCAAATGGAACAACGGCGTCTCCTTCCCCATCGGTTCCGGCCATGGCTGCATTGGCTGCAGCGAAGCTGGCTTCTGGGACAACGGCCCGTTCTATCAGCGTCTCTCCAACGTCGTGGTTCCTGGCATTGATGCCACTCCCGATCAGATCGGCGAGGTCCTTGGCGCCGCCGCCGTCATCGGCGTAGGTTCCCACCTCGTTTCAAGCGTCGTTCGCCACAATGCTCTCAAGATTCACGTGGACGATACTCCGCCCGCCGACAGAAAAGGCGAATAAAGGTGCTCTATGACAACTCGCGTCGTTGTTGATCCTGTAACGCGCATCGAAGGCCATCTCCGCATCGAGGCCATGCTCAATGACACCGGCCACGTCGGCGACGCCATGTCTTCCGGCACCATGTGGCGCGGCCTCGAGGTTATCCTCCAGGGCCGCGACCCACGTGACGCCTGGGCCTTCTGCGAACGCATCTGCGGCGTCTGCACCACCGTCCACGCCCTGGCTTCCGTGCGTACAGTCGAGAATGCCCTCGGCATCAAGGTCCCCAAGAACGCCGAGATCATCCGCAACATGCTCTTCCTCACCCAGATGGTGCAGGATCACGTCATCCATTTCTATCACCTGCACGCCCTGGACTGGGTGGACATCGTCTCCGCGCTGAAAGCTGATCCTGACCACACGGCCGCGCTCGCCCAAAAAATCTCGCCCCATGCGACCAATGCCACCCCCGGCTACTTCCGCGATATCGCCACCACTTTAAAAAAGTACGTGGACTCCGGCCAGCTTGGCCTTTTCGATAACGCCTACTGGGGCCATCCCGCTTACAAGCTTCCTCCTGAAGCCAACCTGATGGCCGTTTCCCATTACCTCGAAGCCCTCAAGTGGCAAAAGGAAGTCATCAAGATTCACACTATTTTCGGCGGCAAGAATCCCCACCCGAACTATCTCGTCGGTGGCATGGCTTCCGCCATCAACCTGCAAGGCGACAGCGCGATCAACATCGAGCGCCTCAACATGGTCAAGGACCTCATCTCGCAGGCCAAGCAGATTGTGGACACGCTCTATATTCCGGATCTCCTCGCCGTCGCTTCCTTTTATCCCGAATGGACGCAGATCGGCGGCGGTCTCGGCAACTACATGTCCTACGGCGATATCCCGCAGAACGGCATCAGCGATGTTTCCAGTTTCAAATTCCCACGCGGCGCCATTCTCAACAAAAACCTCGCTGAGGTTCTTCCTGTCGATCCTGCCGACGCCGGCCAAATCCAGGAAGAGATCACGCATTCGTGGTACGAATATTCCGGCGGCAAGACCGCTCTTCATCCCTGGGATGGCGAAACTTCTCCCAACTACACCGGTCCGAAGCCGCCCTTCACTCAACTCGACGAAAACGCCAAGTATTCTTGGCTGAAGACGCCACGCTGGAGGGGCAACGCCATGGAAGTGGGTCCGCTCTCCCGCGTCCTCATCGGCTTCGCCAGCGGTAACAGCGATTTCAAGGAAGTGGTCACCGCTGCTCTTGGTGCTCTGAAGATTCCCGCCTCCGCGCTTTTCTCCACTCTCGGCCGCACCGCCGCTCGTGGCCTCGAAACGCAACTCGCCGTGCAGTGGCTCCAGGACGAGTTCGACCATCTGATCGCCAACCTCAAGGCTGGCGATTCCACCACTGCGGACACTTCCAAGTGGGAACCTTCCACTTGGCCAGCCGAAGCCAAGGGCTACGGCTTTACCGAAGCTCCCCGTGGCTCTCTTTGCCATTGGGTCCATATCAAGGACACGAAAATCGCCAATTACCAGATTGTTGTGCCCTCGACTTGGAACGCTTCGCCCAAGGACGCCAAGGGCCAGCACGGTGCGTACGAATCCGCCCTGCTCGGCACTCCCATGGCTGACCCCAAGCGCCCGCTCGAAATCTTGCGCACCATTCACTCCTTCGATCCTTGCCTGGCATGCGCTTCGCACGTCTTGGACAAGGACGGCCGCAAGCTTTCCGAGTTCCTGGTTCGCGTCTAGGAGGCGGCTATGGCTAAAGTCATTCAGCCGTTCAATCCGAAAGATGTCGTCGCTCATCCGGAGCACTATTTCCGCCGCGCCTACGTGTGGCAAGTGCCCGTTCGCCTGACGCATTGGGTGAACGCCCTCTGCGTCACCGTGCTTTTCCTGACCGGCCTCTACATCGCTTCGCCTATCCTCGCTCCCAGCGGCGAGCCCGCAAATCACTTCGTCATGGGCCGCATCCGCCAAATCCACTTCATCGCGGGCATCACTTTCGTCATCAGTTTCCTCGTGCGTATTTACTGGTTTTGGTTGGGCAATAACTACGCCCGTTCCGGCTTCCCGTTTGTCTGGCGCGTCGGTTGGTGGCGCGACCTTTTCCGTCAGGCAGTCGACTACTTGAAACTCGAACGCGGCCACGCCCATCTTGGCCACAACGCTCTGGGCGGCTCCGTGTACACCTTCTTTGTCATTTTTCTTGGATGGGTGCAGATCTTCACCGGCCTTGCTCTTTATTCGGAGACCAATCCTGCCGGCATCCTCAACAAGCTTTTTGGCTGGGTCATTCCTCTGCTCGGCAATTCCTATAACACCCACATGATTCATCACCTGGTGGCGTGGGCATTCCCCATCTTCGCTCTCTTGCACATCTACATCGTCACCTATGACTCCACGCAGTATGGCAATGGCCTGATTACTTCCATCATTTCAGGCTACAAATTCTATCGCCAGGGAGATATCCGCAACGATGAATGGTTATCTTGATTTCCTGCGCGACCGCGAACCCACTACTCCCCCCATTCTTGTTCTCGGCCTTGGCAACACGCTTCTCAGCGATGATGGTGTCGGCCCCGCTCTGCTCGACCACCTTTCCGGCTCCGCCCGGCACTGGGATGGCCAGGTCGAATTCGTGGATGGCGGCACGCAAGGCCTCGCGCTTCTCGGACGCCTCAGCGGCCGCAAAGCCTTGATCATTGTTGATGCCGTGAAGACCGGCGCGCCTCCGGGCACCGTCCATCGCATGACCCTCGCCGAACTCCGCAGCGTCAATCCCGGTCACGCCAGCTCCGCGCACGAAGGCAACGCCGGGGAACTCCTCGCCGCCGCGCAACTCCTTGATGAACTTCCCGCTCGCCTCTTCGTTATCGGCGTCGAGCCCAAAAAGATTGCTACCGGCCTCGGCCTTTCCGCTCCCGTCCAGCGCGCGCTCTCCGAAGCTTCCAAGGAAGTCAACGAACTCCTGACGCAGCTCTGCTAACGCTCACGGAGTCGTCTTTCTTGTGTATCCTTGTCGCATCCGCCATGTCCACGCCTTCCAATCCACGCGCGGCCAAATTCCATTTCGATTGCGTGTTCCACTACGTCTCCGACATGGAATCTGCGATCCGCTTTTATCGCGATGTGCTTGGCTTTGCGCTCACTTCTCGCGACGTCGTGGCGCGCTTCGATATTGAGGGCGTTCTCTTTGAACTCGTGCCCGCCCCACCCAACAAAAATCCTCGCGTTCCGGGCGATGCGCGTCTCTGCCTGCGCGTGGATAATATTGACCAAACGCTGAAGGATCTCCGCGCCCAAGGTGTGCGTACAAGCGCGGCCGTGGACAAAGACAGCGGTCTCTTTGCCTCGCTGCAAGATCCCGACGGCAACGAAATCTGCCTCTGGCAATATCACCCAAAGCCGTAGAGCACGATATGCCGTGGCCGCGCCTTCCTTTCCGCTCCGCTGCAGCCACGATACCTATTAACCAGAAGCACTGGACTTACAGGAACCACCCTCGTAAGATTCCCCGCATGAGAAAACAAAAAAACATTCTGAAAACGGTTGACGATTACCTCGCCGGTGTTCCGGAACCCGCACGCAGCACCCTGCAAAAGGTCCGCGCCGCCATTCGCTCCGCCGCACCACCGGAAGCCACGGAGGGCATCAGCTACGGCATCCCCATGTTCAAGCACAATGATGTCCTCGTGTGGTTCGCCGCGTTTGCGAACCATTGCAGTTTCTTCCCGACAGCGGCTGTGATCGCGCAATTTCCGAAAGATCTTAAGGCCTTCCGCACATCCAAAGGCACCGTCCAATTCCCTGTGGACAAGCCTCTACCCGCGGCCCTCGTGAAAAAAATGTTAAAGGCCCGCCTCGCTCAGATCGAAAACAAGAAACGCCGCTGATCGCTGAACATAGTCGCAAAGCCGCAATAAGTTCCCTCAAGCCGCCCTCGCCCCCCAACACTGGCGGACCTCGGGCTGTCAACTATCGACTGTGAACTCTCCGTGGGCCGCTTCTGTTAGATTGGAGGGAACCACTCTTCACCCGAGGACACCTATGCAAACCGCAACCGTGCAGTGGATTGGCGAACAACGATTCCTGGCCACCAGCCCTTCGGGGCATGGCGCACTCATCGATTCCGACCGCGAATCGAACAAAGCGCCCGGCCCGATGGAACTGGTGCTGATGGCGCTGGGAGCCTGCACCGCCACGGACATCGTGATCATCCTGGGCAAGAAGCGGCAGAAGTTGGAGTCGCTGGAGGTGCTCTGCTCCGGCGAGCGCGCCAGCGATCCGCCTATGGTTTGGAAAAAGCTGGAGATTGTCTATCGCCTGCGCGGCGCGCTGGACGAAGGCGCGGTGAAGCACGCCATCGCGCTGAGCGAGGAGAAATATTGCTCCGTCGCGGCCATGCTCCAGAAAACGGCCAAAGTCACCTGGCGCTACGAACTGCTCCCGGCAAAGTGAAGGCCGGGCCGCGGCCATGGACGCGCGAAAACAAGGCCCCTGGCGCTTGTTTCCAGCAAAGTTCCTCGCATACAATCATAATTCTTTGCATTACACCTGGAATCATTAAGGAGCTTCATGTCTCGCCTCGCCGCAAAAATCACGGGTGTAGCCGGCTACGTGCCGCCCCGTGTACTGACCAATGCCGACCTGGAAAAAATGGTGGATACCACGGACGAATGGATCATGGAGCGTGTGGGCATTCGCGAGCGCCACCTGGCCGATAAAGGAGTGGCCGCGAGCGACCTGGCCGTGGAAGCGGTGAAGAAGCTCCAGGCAGCGCATCCCTTTGATCTGCAATCGGTGGAACTGATCGTGGTGGGCACGGTCACCCCGGACATGATGTATCCCTCCACGGCGTGCCTCATCCAGCATAAGCTGGGCATTCAGAACACCTGGGGCTTCGACGTGTCCGCGGGATGTTCGGGCTTCCTGTACGCGCTGAATGCAGGGACAAAGTTCATCGAATCGGGGCGATACAAGAAAGTGCTGGTGATCGGCTCGGACGTCAATTCTTCGATGACCGATTACACGGATCGGGCGGTGTGCATCATTTTTGGCGATGGCGCCGGAGCTGTGATGCTGGAGCCTGCGGAAGAAGGCGAAGACGGCATCATTGATCAAGTGGCGCAGGTGGAGGGCGTGGGGGGTCAATTCTTGTATATGCCGGGTGGCGGCAGCTTGAACCCCGCTTCGCACAAAACGGTGGATGAGAAGATGCACTACATCCATCAGGACGGTAAGAACGTGTTCAAGTACGCGGTGAAAAAAATGGCGGAGATGACGGAGCGCGTGCTGGCCAAGAATGGGATGACCGGCAAGGATGTGGATTGTTTCATCGCGCACCAGGCCAATCGCCGCATCATCACGGCTACCGCGGAACGCCTGGGAATGCCGCTGGACAAGGTGATTATCAACATCGAGCAGTATGGCAATACCACGGCCGGAACGATTCCTCTGGCGATGCAGACGGCGCTGGAAGAGAAGAGGTTGAAGAAAGGCGATATCGTGCTGCTGGCCGCCGTGGGTGCGGGATTCACTTCCGGTGCGACGCTGTTGCGCTGGGCCTACTAACGCACGAGCAGAAAAAATCGCAAGGCTCGCCCGGCGATACACGGGCGGCGTCCGAGTGACAACAGTTTAGGAAGGGGTTAGCAGGAGCGGATGGAAGCGGCTTGCTCGAGGTTGGCTTGCAAGCGGCGCTCAATTTGCACGGCCGCATACCGCGCGCAAAGCGCCATTTCTTGTTCACCCCAATTGGCAAATGCGGGGGAAAGCCGCCCTAGGAGTGATTGCAGGCCATGAATGGCAGCATAGTAGGCACGCACCGTCGTGAGGCTGCTATCATCGCTTTTGAGTTCGGGGGTAATTTCGTGCAGGCTGGCCAGGCGCTCGAAGTCGGCGCCACAGAGCTTGGGCTCCGCAACGTGCGCGGCTTCCAGGACCTGGCTGGAGACGGTTTGCGATGCCACGCCCGTCAGTACCGCGCGCCAGTAGTACAGCGCGAACTGAAAGAGCGCAACAATCGCAATCGCAAATAGCATGGCGGCGAACATCCCTCAGCCTCCACGTGAAGTATCGCGAAAAGGGTTGCGGGGTCCAATAGCTCACTGGTACCAATTGGGGTAGTCCCTGGAGGCGTTACTTTTAAGTATCACCGGGGAGCGCGCTGGCGGGGGCGGCTACCTGGAAGTGCTTGTCTGGCAAGGACTTCCCGCGTAAGCTTCGCGAAGCTTGTTTCCACCAGAGGAGAACATTATGTCCAAGCCAACTGGCGTGCTGCTCCTGGCGATGGCTGCCCTGTTTGGGTTATTGCTGATTCGCCAGGTCGGCAGCACCGATGGAGCTAACGCCTCGGCGGAGGCTGACCGCGCGGCTATCACAAGTATCTTGATGGAGCAGCAAACCGCCTGGAATCGCGGGGACGTTAGCGCCTTCATGCGCGGGTATTGGAATTCGCCGGAGCTGACATTTGCGGGAAGCAGGGGGATTGCGCGGGGCTGGGAGGCAGTGCAGGCGCGGTACAAGCGGGTGTACCCGGATAAGGCGGCGATGGGGCAACTCGATTTCTCCAACTTTGAATTCCGATTCCTGGGGACCGACGCGGCGCTGGTGCTGGGGCAGTGGCATCTTCACCGAAGCTCTGGCGATATTGGCGGAGTATTCAGCCTGGTGTTCCAGCGCCAACCGGAGGGCTGGAGAATTGTGCATGACCACACCAGCCTGGTGAAGGCAAAGGCGGAATAGCGTCGCTTGGGCCAGTCGCTGGCGCAACTTGCTGTGTTCCCGGCCCGTCATTGTCATGGAGTCACTCTTTCAGAAGAATGCAAGGGCCTGAACTTCCGCGTTGCGGAAGACAGTCTTTATGTGACTGTAAGCTCTTTTGTACATCTCGCTGTAATACGCATCGCGTATCCTTGTCATGTTGCCGCGTCTTGGAAGTTCCCCGCTCCCCGGCAAACGATGGAACAAAGGAATCGGTGAATCGGAAAGTTTATTGTGTATCGTTGCAACACTTCGCGCTGAATTGCGCGGAGCCCGTTGCGTCAATGTTCCTCCAGAAGGCCGCATGAAAGAACACTTCCTCTATCGCCGGTTGATTCTTCCGATCCTGGATCTGCTGCGACAGGGTGTCGCACCAGAGAGGCTTGCGTTCAGCCTGGCACTGGGCGTGGTCCTCGGAGTTTTTCCCGCGCCGGGCTGGACAACGGCACTTTGCGCGCTCGCTGCCCTGATTTTTCGCCTCAATCTTCCCGCCATCCAACTTATCAACTACTCTATGTACCCGGCGCAGCTCGCCCTCTTGCTGCCTTTCTTCCGGCTGGGAGAACGAGTATTCCGCGCTCCTCATCTGCCCATTTCCATTGCCGGCATTTACAGAATGGCTCACGTCAATCTTTGGGGCGCTATCCGTTTCCTGTGGAGCACCACGTGGCATGCAATTGTGGTTTGGGCTGTTTTGGCCCCGCTGTTCACAGCGCTGATCTATTTTGTTCTGGTGCCAGTATTCCGCCGCGTGGCCACGAGTAATGGAGCGGCGCTGCCTGCCATGGAGGCCAGAGCAACCTGATGAGAAAGATCTAGCGTCCGCGCGTTTGGGGCTCACGATGTCTGCGCCACTACGGGAAATTAGAGGATTTCCAGTATTTCTTCGTAGCGCTTGAAGGGCGGAATCAAGTAAGCACCCGCCAGCTCCGTTCGCGCCCAGGCAAGCATTTCGCGCGCTACTTCAAAACCGCGCTCGCGCGCCGCGGCGCCTGCTGCTTCCATGGATTTCAAGAGCGGCTCCGGAATCATGATGCCGGGAACCTCGTTATTCAAACGCAGCGCCTGTTTGTAACTGTTCAGTGGCCATACGCCGATCAGCACGGGAATAGCGGGCTTGCCGCCTAACTTTTTCAAAAAACTGTGCCAGTGTGCTGGATCGAAGAGCGGCTGCGTCATCGCGAAGTGTGCGCCGGCCTCGACCTTGGCGTGGAACCGAGCGATTTCACTGTCCAGATCGTCGGCCACGGGGTTCAACGCGACACCAATCGTGAAATTAGTCTGCCCGCCGAGCGTTTTGCCCGCCCAGTCCGTGCCATGATTCAGGCGATTCAGTATTTTCACCAAGCCGACGGAATCTACTTCGTACACGCCGCTCGTTTCCGGATAATCTCCGACCGAAGGCGGATCCCCAGTAATTGCAAGAACGTTTCGCACGCCGCCTACAGTCCACGCGCCAAGGAGCATTGCCTGCAACCCGATGATGTTCTGATCGCGCGTGGTGAGGTGCGGCACCGTTTCGACGCCCCGGGCTTCTAGAGCGCCGGCGACAATCAGCGCGTCCATTCCAACGCGGGCCATCGCGCCGCTGTTGATGTCAATGGCGTCCACTTTATGGGAGGCCATGACTTTGTCCACCTGCTCGTAGATGCGGTCGAGCGCGAGGCCTTTGGGCGGATCAATTTCCACGCAAACGGTGAACTCTTTTTCCTGTAGCTTTTTCCAAAACTTGCTTTCCGGCTCGCGCTGCTGTGGCGGCGCGGCATGTTCCGCGGCTTGCACGACGGAAACCGCCGCATGCGCCTTCGCGGGTCGTAGCGATTTCACCGCCTCAGCCATGGCGCGAATGTGCGCGGGAGTGGTGCCGCAGCAGCCACCGAGAATCCGTACGCCGAGTCCGGCGGCTTCACGGGCAAAGAGCGCGAAGTACTCGGGTGAAGATTTTGGGTAGACGATGCGGTCGCCCTCGCGCTTGGGGAAACCGGCGTTGGGCATGCCGCTGACACGAATGTCTCCGGCGTTGCTGAGTTCCTGAAGGATGGGTAGAAGCGATTGCGGGCCCAGCGTGCAGTTGGCGCCGATCACCTGGACATTCTTGTTTTTCAACATGGCTGCGGCGAGGAACGGCCGCACGTCGCCAAATGTCGTGCCCTCTTCCGAATAGGTTAGTTGCGCCACGATGGGCAGGCCGGAAAAGGAGCGGATGGCATCGATCGCCAGCAAAAGCTCTTCGATGTAAGAAAAGGTCTCAAGGATGAAGAAATCGACACCACGCTCCTCAAGGGCGAGCGCCTGCTCGTGAAAAATGGCGAGGATCTGATCAGGCTCGGGATGCCGGGCTTGCACACCAATGCCGAGAGGCCCGATGGACCCAGCGATGAGCACCTCGCGCGCAGCGGCTTCCCGCGCTTCACGGGCGATTTTCACACCGCGGCTGTTCAGGCGCTGTACTTCCTCACCCAGGCCTAGGGGAGCAAGCTTGAAGCGGTTCGCGCCAAAAGTATTGGTCTCGATAATCTGTGCGCCCGCTTCGATGTAGGCCTGGTGGACGCGAAACACGGCTTCCGGCTCAGTGGCATTGAGTTCGTCGAAGCAGCGCACAGAGCCGACAACCTCGTGCAGCATGGAACCCATCGCGCCGTCCGCGATGAGAATGGAATCCTTCAGCCGTTCGTTGAAATCCTGAATTTTCATGGATCGAATGTCCTGTTCACGGTGCCTGCGTCGCGGGCAGCCCGGTCAGCGTTTTTGCTCCATCAGGCTCGCGACGGTACTCATCAAATCATACTTGGTCAGAATCTCGAGCTTGGATTCTTCCATCTCCACGAAGATCGCGGGGTTCTCGTGACTCAACATGTAGGTGATGCGTTCAACGGGAGCCGCCTTGGGTACAAGCGGCAGCGGCTTGCTCATCACTTCGCGTACCACAAGCTTCCGCAAGTCCTTGCCCTGTAACGCGAGCGTAAGGATCTGGTCTTCGTACACGGTCCCAATCGGCAGGTTTTCCTCAAAGACGGGAATTTGCGAGATGTCCTGTTCCTGCATGGTTTTCAGCGCGTGGAAAACGGTTTGGTAGGGGCGGGCAATCACAAGTTCCCGCGCTTTGCCGGATCGCCGTTTGGCGTTGACGATGTCTGCGGCGGTGATGGCCACGGTCGCCTCAAAGTAGCCGCGCTCGCGCATCCATTCGTCGTTGAAGACTTTGCTGAGGTAACGCATCCCGGTATCCGGCAGCAGCGCGACGACAAAATCCTGCGGGCCGAGATCCTTGGCGAGCCGCAGCGTGGCGGAGAGGCAACCCCCGCCGGAGCCACCTGTGAATAACCCTTCCAGCTTGGCCAGGCGACGCGCTACAACGAAGCACTCCTCGTCATTCACCTGAATCACGTCATCCAGAATCTGCATGTTCATCGTTGAGGGAAAGAAATCCTCCCCGATGCCCTCAACGACATAGGTGCGTGCCTTGGTGACTTTTCCGGTCTTGTGAAAATCGTAGTAGAGCGAGCCCTCCGGATCGACACCGATGATTTTGACGTTGGGGTTTTTCTCTTTGAGAAATTTCCCGACGCCGCTGATCGTGCCGCCCGTGCCGATGCCGCACACGAAATGAGTGATTTTGCCTTCGCTGGCTTCCCAGATTTCCGGACCCGTGGTGTGGTAATGCGCCTCGGGGTTGCTGGGATTGTCGTACTGGTTCGGGTAATACGAATTGGGGATTTCACGCGCCAGTTTTTTCGCCACGCTGTAGTAGCTGCGGGGATCTTCAGGCTCAACGGCAGTGGGGCAGACAATCACTTCGGCGCCAAGCGCTTTCAGAAGGTCCACTTTTTCCTTGGACTGCTTGTCGGTGGTGGTGAAGACGCATTTGTAGCCGCGCACCGCCGCAACCAGCGCCAGGCCCATGCCCGTATTGCCTGACGTGCCCTCGATGATGGTGCCGCCGGGCTTTAGCAATCCCTTTTTCTCGGCGTCGTCAATCATGGTGATGCCGATGCGGTCCTTCACGGAGCCGCCCGGATTCAGCATTTCGGCCTTCACCCAGATCTGTGGCTTCAGGTCCTTGGCGATGCGATTGAGCCGGATGAGAGGCGTGCCTCCCACCGCTTCGAGGATGTTGTTGCAGCGCATGCGGCAGTCCCATTGGGGGCACAGACACTTCGTCGCGCCTGTGCCATACTCACATTCAGTTTATCATGCAGCCTTGAGGCACAAGGAATTACGCCTGTTTCCAGGTATTCATGGAGGAACCACCATGCCACGCCAAAACATCTCCAGCGGAACGCCCTGGGAGCCCATCGTCGGCTATTCCCGGGCGGTGCGCATTGGCAATCACATCAGCGTTTCGGGCACGACTGCGACGGGTCCCGACGGCAAAATCGTGGGCGTGGGCGATGCCTACGCGCAAACACTTCAGACCTTGCGCAACATCGCTGCGGCACTGGACCGCGCTGGTGCCAGCTTGACGGATGTAGTGCGCACGCGGATATTCGTGACCAATATCGCGGAGTGGGAGAAGATTGGACGCGCCCACGGCGAATTCTTCAAGGACATCCGGCCCGCGACGAGCATGGTGGAAGTGAGCAAATTGATTTCGCTCGAGATGCTCGTGGAAATCGAGGCGGAGGCAATCGTTCAGGGCTGAGCGCGCTGCGGACGCGCAATTCGACATGTCCTCCTGAGCGAAGGATCTCAACGAATAAGTGAAGCCAATACTTTCCGTTGCGCTCCTGAGCCCATCCTCAGCGGATGGGCTCAGCACGACAAAACTCACCACGATTTCGAGGCTATTGCGATTACCACTTGGCGCGAATGCGGTACTTCAACACCGATTCGCCATTGGCCTTTACGGGAACCTCGAATTGCGCCGCCCATGCCGATGTTTTCGTGTACTTGTAGGAAGAAGTCAGCATCTCCCAATCACCGCCAATTGGTTCGTTCACCTGAACGGTCACAGGCGTGTCCTTGTGATTGCGCAGCGTGATTTCAAACTCCATTTCCCATACATGCGTGGCGATGCTTTTGTAGTCGGTTTGCTTGCGCTCGCACACCACATCGAATGCGTTGCCGATCTTCACGCTGATGAATTCATCCTTGGGAGTGTGGTCAATGTGATCTTCTCCGATGAAGAGCACGCCGCCCTTGGAATCTTTCTGATAGACGCGCAGGTTCCCCGCGGGTAAAGGTATGCCCAGCCCGGCCTTTTCCTCGTTCTTGAATTTGTAAAAGACCATGACGGGATCTTTCAGGGGCGAGCCGGGATTTTGGGCATTGTGATAGTAGTAGTTCTGGCCATTTACGACGAAAAGTTTTTCCACTGGCACGCCGCTGCCCTGCAGCAAACTGATCTGCTTGGTCTCCTTGTCCTCAACCGAAGTGCGCCGGCCCAGGGTATACAGGTGATATTCGCTGAAGCTCTCCTGCTCAAATTGTGGGGCCGCCTTGGCTGCCCCCGCCATTGGCATCACTTCCATGTTGCGCGTCCGCGTGGGTCCTGGGAGGCGGTTCAAATCGCCGGCAACCAGTTGCAGCTTGGCGTTGTGGAAGGCTGTGCCGGAGTTGTTGGCAAGAGTGACCCAGCCATCGAGATCAGCGGCCTTATCGTCGCGGCCCACCGTGAGCACATAATCGGCGTTCCAGGAGAGATTGTTGGCCAAGTAGGAAGCTTCAATGCTCTGCTTGCGCGCGCCCGAGTTTTCCAGAGACATCAGCAGGGTGGGGCGTTCATAAAGATTGGCAGGCACTTCTGGGAAGCGATAGCTCTCGGCATATAGACCTGTGACGATGTCATTGCCGATGCGCCATACCGGCCCGTTATTGTTGGCGAGCAACGTGGCCTTGATCTCTTCGTGCTTTGTCGTGTTGTTCTCCATGTATGTGCGGACCAGGGTCACTTCTTTGCCGACATATTTGTTCAGCAGCTTGGCGGGCTCCAGCAAATCGTATTCGTAATTCTGCTCGATGACGTCGAGCTTCTCCGGATCCGTGAGCGAGCGGAAGTGAACCGTGGCGGGATTAACGGTCGCGGCGATATCCATGAATTTCAGGCGGAAGCCGCCCGAGGGCAATTGCAACTGGCGCACGTCGCGGATCAGGGCGATGTTGGAATTATAAACGGTGACGGCGAGATCGGTTTGGTCGTTCAGCGTGGTGGTTTGCTCGGCCGTGGCGGCGCGGCTCGCCTCCTTCTCCTGCGGCTCGGCCTTCTTCCCTGCATAGAAGGCGGGCACTAGCGCGGCAGCGCTTGCCAAAGCGATCGCGGCCCCAGTGGCCACCCAGCGGGAAGAAATTCCCTTGGAATTTGGACGAATCTTCATGATTGCACCTCGAGTTGAATTTTCCTTCGCTATTAGAACGGTGCCAGAGGAATTTCTTGCACGGGGCCCTATTGGTTAGCAACCTTCTTCCAGGTCAGCCCGCCGTCGCTGGTCTCAAAATGCCTGTGGTTGGGAAGGTCCCAGATGGAGGCGTCTTGCGCGTCCACGGCCTGCACGCCACCGATATCTTCTGAAATCGGGGAAATAAGTTGCTTCCAGTGTTTGCCACCATCTGTGGTCAGGAGCAGCGTCCCGTTCTTGCCCACAATCCAGCAAACTTTTTCGGAAGGAGCGGAGCCCGTGAGGAGATCTGCGGTCGCGCCGCTCGCTTGTGCTTTCCAGGTCTTGCCCACGTCCATTGAGCTCTCGATCTTCCCTGCGGGACCTATGCGCCAGACCCGTTTCTGATCCGGCGAGACAATAATGTTGCTGCCCTGCAACGACAACAAGAATACTTCTTTGCCATTCAGGGACGCCCGGGAGAACGCACCGGCTGTAGGTGCGGGTGGTGCGGAAGTCACCTCGACAGTTTCAGTCGCAGCGCTGACAGCAACCGTTTCGTTCTTTTGCTTTAGAGCTTTTTGTGTGTCTTTCTTGTCCTCGGCGGCGGGCTGCTTTTCGGCCTCCACCGTGACCTGTTCCGAGACTTGGCCCAAAGGCCGATTCGCGGGTGGAGTCCCGGCCTGATTTGAGTATTGATTCGCAATCTGGTTCTGCATCTGATTCTGCGCCTGATTTGAGACCAACGGCCCACCGGCTTGGCCGGGAGCAGCCTTTGGCGCTGCTGGAGCGGCAGCCGCTGCCCGCCTGCCACCGATGAAGCCCTCAGAACCCCTGGCGCGAAATTCGTTAGCGGATTTGCTCGCGTTCAGTCGTGCGAGTTTGTCTTGCTCTGAGTTCGCCAGTTCCTGTGGGGCCGGAGGCGGTGCCACCATGCGCGTCGAGGGCATTGCTTTGGCCGACAAAGCAGGCGTAGTAGATGGAGTTGCGGGCACCCGCTCCGCTGGGTTTTTTGACTGAAGTGCCGCAGAACCTTCGTCCCGGGCTTCGGCTTTTCCGGGTTCCGGGGCGTGTGCCAATGCTGGTGGCGTAGATTCGCGGTTCTCGGCCACTTGTATGCTGCCCTTTTCATGCATCGAAAATCTCGGACCCTCGTGTACAGCTAACCAAACCAAAAGGCCCGCAGCCAGCGTTCCCGCAGGGACGATGACGCTCCACGGTACGTGGCGGCGCGTTTTCGGAGCCGACTTGGCTGCGCTGGACATGGCAACAGGAACAGGCGCTGCGGCCGCCGCGAATTTCGCCGGAACATTCTTTTCTTTCTCGATACTTTTCACCCCCATCAGAGCTGCCGGTAGTTCGTTCTTCTCCCAGTCATTCGCTGCGACCGAATCAGTCTGTTCGAGCAGAGCCAGCGTCTCCTGGCAGCGCAAGCACGAGGCAATGTGCGTCTTCCAATGCGCCATCTCTTCCAGCGAGAGGGATCGCTCGTGGTAAGCAGCGAGAATTTCCGCGTCTGGGCAAGCCGCATCCGGAGAGTCGCTGCGCAGGTGGCGCGCAAGGGCGCGTTCGAGTTGCTGATCGCGATCGTCAGACAGCATGGCGCTCTCCCTTCTTAGAACGTCGTGCGAAGCGATTCTTGCAGGAACTCACGACGATTCCTTTCTGCCAAATCCGGATTTACCCTGCCGCTTTTCCGGAAACAGATTCCGAAAATCAATGGGAGCATCTTCAGCGGCGTACTGGAAGCAAAGCGCAATTTCCGCCTGACTCAGGGCCGGTTCGCCACGCAGATGCTCCTCGATGAACGCGCGCAATTCACTCCGCGTGCGTTCCAGATTGCGCGAAACGCTGGATTCATGCTCGCCAATTTGGCGGCCAATTTCTGCCAGCGTGTTCTGCCGCGCGTAGTACAACTCCAGACGCCGGCGATCGCTGCCATCGAGCGAGGCGATGGCGGCTTGCAGTGCGGCAACGAACCGCTGGACGTAGCGTTCGCGATGCGGGTCGAGAGAAGGAGGCGCCACATGGAGTTCCGGCAGCGGCCCGGGCTTCTCTCCATCAGGTTGATCGAACGACTCCCATCGGCGGCTTTCGCGAAGGCGATCGACATGATGCTGTGCCAAAATGGCACGCAGCCACGTTTTCAAGGCACTCCGGCCATGAAAATAGCGGAACAACGACCGCTCGCCACGCTTGCCATCTACCAAGCCGTAGAGTTCCGCGAAGAGCGAATCGGCGAGCTCCTCGGCATTGGCGCCTGCACGACTCCCTTTTGTTATGGCGCCGGCGGCGGCCCGCAGAGCGCCGCGGTACTCTCGCACGAAATATTCCCAGGCCGATTCCGAGCCTTCCAGGCAGGCGGCAGCGAGGGCCAGGTCCTGAAGGTAGAGGGTCTGCAAATATTCGACGCGCCGATCCTCGGACAAAGCAATTTCGGCGAAGCGCTTGCTCAGGCTGCGGTCTAGGGCCGCGGCAAATTGCGGCAACGTGAGGCACCACTCCGCAGCACCGGCTTCCGCGTACAGCGAATCCAGGATCGCCTTTGGGACCCCGAGGTGCTGCGCAGAATCGCGGGACTCAGGGGCCGGGCGGTCATGAGGACGATGGGGCACAAAACTCCGGGATTGCACGTAACCACCCTATTTCTATACCCTAGGATGCCTAGGATACAACCAACGGTTCGCCCCGACGGTGCATCTTAGCGGGTACCCCCTGAGAGGAACCGGTGCATAAAAGAGCGATAGCCAGAGCCTCTGGATGCGGTATTCTATGGAGTGTTGCGAACCCCGCCCGCAACGAATTCAGCCTCGGCGGGTTTATCCCGGCAAAGAAGGCGTGTGGAAAGTGCACTCGTGAAGGCATTAGCGAGTACGCGACGATAGTACGAAAGTCCTATTCGGACGACTCAAGCCCCCAAAGTACTCTCGTACCGGTACAACACACGTCCCGTTCTTAACCACTTCGGTTCCTTTGGAACGGAGGTGTCGGGATAAACATCTTTGCGAGGCGGCGAAGCGGATGACCACAATGATTGCAGATCCACCACGCAGAACCTCCCTAGGCGTCGGGCTAAACGCATACCGCGGGAGAGCCACGGGTGCCGAAGCCTGGAAACAGCACATGGGTAACAGGCCGGTCCCCGCCCGCCTTGCTGTGCTACCGGAGCCCAAGCCCAACTGGAACCGCCTGGGCCTGAGCGCGTTTCTGCAACTTGCCATTTTGACATTTCTGGTCGCGGTGCCCTTACTGTATCCCGATCAGATGAAGACTGCCTTGAATTTCACTACCGTTGAGATCGCTCAGCCGCTGACCGAGATCCCCGTTGCACCAGAGCCCCCGCCGCCGCCGAAGGCAAAGGCCGTGGTGCCCAAAGTGGAGCCCAAACCCATTCCTGTGGAGCCGGTGAAGTTGAACCCGACACAGCCGCACATCTTCGCGAACCTGGCAAAACCCAAGGCGGTGGTGCCCAAAGTGGAAAAGGCTGACGTGAAAGCACCCGAAGTGGCACCCACCTTCGAAGCGGCCAAGATTGATGTGAAGGAGACCGGCCCGAAGCGCCCGAAGGATGAGGTAAAGGTCGGCAATCTGGGCTCGGGCAGCGCCGCGGTGGCGACGGTCGTTGCGCCCGTCAACAAGGTGCAGACCGGCGGATTCGGCGACCCTAACGGCATAGCCGGAAAGGGCGATCCGAATAAAGGGACGAACGTGAACCGTTTGGGTTCTCCGGCCCTCCCTGGTGGCGAAGGCTACGGGAATGGCACGGGAGGAAAAGAAGGGATCCGCGGAACAGTGGCGAGCACGGGCTTTGGAAACGGGACGGCCATTCCTCCTGCGGGTAATGCAAAGAAGGGAACGGTGGTTGCCGGGGGATTCAGCGATGTCGCGGCGGCAACCGCGGAAGCACCGAAGAAGAAGACGGTGTCTGGCGGACCGGCGGATAACACTCCTAAAATACTGGACAAGCCGCGGCCAGAGTACACCGCGGAAGGGCGTAGTCTGAAGATTGAAGGCGACGTGGTAATCGACCTGGTTTTTCTGGCCAACGGGAATATCCAGATCAATCAAGTCGTAAGCGGCCTGGGGCACGGCCTCGACGAGGCGGCGGTGCGAGCGGCACAACAAATAAAATTCAAACCGGCGTTGCGTCAGAGTGAACCGGTGGATTTTCCGGCCCGCGTACGGATTGAGTTCCGGCTGGCCTACTGAGGGAGAGATGATCATGAGAAAGCTGTCAATGGGAATCCTCGTGCTCGCGCTTTGCGCCTGCACAGTTGTGCCGGCTATTGCCGCGGCCGCCGATCAGCCTCGCACGCCGGAACAGGTGATCGACCGTGTGATCAGCAACGAGCAGCGGCTGTATGCCCAAATACGCAATTACTCCCCGCTCGTGGAAACCTACATTCAGAATCTGAAGCCCGACAAGGATTTAGGGCAGGTGCCGGCGGGAGACAAGTATTTCCTGGGACGCGCGAATTTCCAGAAGGGTGTCAGCCTGGTGCCTCTGAACGAGACAGCGGGCAAGAGCAAGAAGGTTTTCGGCTCCATCGGAAACTTCTTCAGCTTTGCGATGCAGTTCCTGCCCGACGGCTTCCTGCAGATGATTTTTATCGATACGAACGGCTTCGACAAGCAGCACTACAAGTTTGATTATGTCCGCCGCGAGTTTCTTGGCGAAGTGCGCTGCCTGGTATTTGACGTGACGCCGACGGAGAAGAATAACCGCGGACGCTTCATGGGGCGCATTTGGGTGGAGGATCAGGACTTCCACATCGTGCGCTTCAATGGCGCGTACAACGGCAACGGCCACTCCAGTTGGTACTTCCATTTTGATAGCTGGCGGACCAACGTCCAGCCGGGGCTCTGGATGCCCACTTTCGTCTATAGCGAAGAAAAAGACCTGCATTACGCCATCAGCAAGAAGCTGGATTTTAAGGCGCAGACCCGCCTGTGGGGCTACAACCTCGGCGGCGCCAGCCAGGAACAGGAACTGAGCAAGATTCTGGTGGAAACGCCGATGCAGGACGACAGCAAAACCGCGAACGACGTCTCGCCGATTCAGGCGCAGCGCTCGTGGGATCGCCAGGCGGAAGACAACGTGACCGACCGCTTGGAACGCATCGGCCTAATGGCACCCAAGGGCGAAGTGGACAAAGTTTTGGAAACGGTCATCAACAACCTGGAAGTGACGAACAACATTGATGTCGATCCCGAAGTGCGCTGCCGCATCCTGATGACTTCCACTCTCGAATCCTTCACTGTGGGGCACACGATTGTGTTGAGCCGCGGTTTGGTGGACGTGCTGCCGGATGAAGCGAGCCTGGCGACCATGCTGGCGCATGAATTAAGCCACGTGGTTCTTGGCCATCGCGTGGATTCGCAGTATGCGTTCTTCGATAATTTGATGGTCGAAGACAAGGACACCTTCCGCCACTTCGGTTTCGCGCGCACGCCGGATGAAGAGCACCAGGCCAATGCAAAAGCCATACAAATCCTGAATAATTCGCCGTACAAGAATCAGTTGGGTAACGCGGGGCTTTTCCTACAAGCGCTGGACGCCCGCGAGAAAGAGATTCCCAATTTGATCAGCGGCCACTTGGGCAATCGCGTACCGCAGATCAGCGACCTGAAATCGACGACGCCCGTTGATGCGAAGCAGAATCCACAGAAGATCGCGGCCCTGCCGCTGGGCGGACGCGTCAAGATCGATCCCTGGAACGACCAGCTTAATCTGATCAAGAGCAAGCCGGTAGGAACGGTGGCGGAGCGCGAGAAGATGCCGTTTGAAGTGACGCCATTCATGCCTTACCTAACTAGGTTCGGCAATGAAGCCATCAAGCCCGTCGCAGCAAGCGCGGTGGCTCCCTCCGATGGGAAACCCGGAGCTGCACCAGACCCGGCAAAACCCTGACCTTTTTCATTTCGACAACGGAACGGCCCCTGGAAGTTCCGGGGGCCTTTGCTTTTCTGCGAAGAGTCTCCTGCGTTTGGCAAACATTGATTACCTGGGCGTCGCAAGTTCCTTCAGAAAACGATAAGTGAACTCCACCCCATCGTAGAAATCCTGCACGACCAGGCGTTCGTCCTTGCCGTGAGAGCGGTCATCTTCCGAATCGAAAAACATGCACGCAATACCGTAAGTGGGTATTCCGGCAATACGCAGATACTTGCCATCTGTCGCACCCGTGGACATCGAGGGAACCACCGGAAGGCCCGGCCACATGGTGTCCAACGTGCCCTCCAGGGCGGCCTTTAAATCCGGCAGAAGCGGAGAAGGTGGAACCGTCACGTTGGGGATAACTTTTCCGTCGGAGGTTTTGTCTTGCACGACGGTGATCTTCAGTTTGGAATCCGCGACGACTCGCTCCAATGTCTTGCGCACCTCTTCCGGATCTTCGCCAGGGAAGATGCGGCAGTTGACGTTGGCGCGGGCAGTTTGCGGAAGAGCGTTAGGGGCATGGCCACCAGACAGCATGGTGGCAACACAGGTGGTGTGCAGAAGCGAATTGTAATAGGGATTCGTGGAGAGGTGTTTGATCGCGTCCGGGTCGGGCGGGTCCTTTGAGACGCCACGAAAATCGGCGGCGAGCGAGCCTGAACTGAGCAGAGCAGTCTGGGTGAAGTAGTTGCGCGTGATTTCACTGACCTTCACGGGAAATGAAAAACCCTGCAGTTTCGTCAGCGCAGCGGCTAGTTCATAGATGGCGTTTTCGGGTCCAGGGACAGAGCTGTGGCCACCCGGGTTGGTCGCCTCAAATTGAAAATCAACATAGACCTTTTCACTGGCCTGCAGCCCCGCCAGCAGGCGTTTCCCCTTCGTTCTTTCGAACTCGCCGCCATCGAGATTGATGCAGTACTCGGCGTCGATCCAGTCCCTGTGCTGTTTGATCAGCCAATCTACTCCGTTGGAGTCGCCGCCTTCTTCATCGGCGGTGAGAGCAAGAATCAGGTCCCGGTCGGGGACAAACCCTTCGCGCTTCAGACGAATGAAAGTGGTGACCAGGAGAGCGTCGCCTTCTTTCATGTCCTGCGTGCCGCGGCCGTAGAAGTAACCGTCCTGCTCGATAAATTGAAATGGATCAGTGGTCCAGTCTTCGCGGCGAGCCTCGACGACATCCAGGTGGCCGATAAAAAGAATGGGTTTCTTCTGGCCGGTCCCATGAAAGCGCAACACAAGATTCTTCTTGCGCTCGTTGGGTCCCGCGACGCGGACGTCCTGCTGGGGAAAACCCGCGGCCAGGAATCGTTGGGCCATGGCTTCCGAGGCTCTTGTGACGTTGCCGACGGAATCCGTGGTGTTGATCTCTATAAGCTGCTTGAAGATCGCGCGAGCTTCCTGGTTCACCGTCTCGCTAGTCTGGGCGCGGGCAAACTGCCCCAGGCACAAACTGGCGCACAGAGCCGTGGTGCACCCGAGCATTCGAAGCATGTGTGTCTCCTTGTGAATTTTCAGAGTAATCGCAGCCGCAGGCGGCGTCAAATCCCGCGGAGTTGCTGCCTCCTCCAGAGTTGCTTAGACTGAACGGGTTTTCTTTTTGGGGAGGTAGGCCATGCGTTTTACGAAACGCCGGATCATCCAGATATTCTGCGCCGCATTATTGTTTACCGCCGGTATTGCGCTGGGAAGTGTGCTGACGGGCCACGTTTACGCCGTCAACAGATTCGGGCAGCCCAAAACAGTAGTGCACGTAGTGGCTTATAAATTCCGCGACGCCACTTCGTTGAACGACCAGGAACAAGCCATTGCGGGTATCAAAGACATGGCCGCGAAGATTCCGGGCATCAAGAATATCTGGCTGAAAACGGAGCGCAACCAAATCCGTGATTTCAGCGGCGTCTACGTGATTGAGTTCACTAGCCCGGAAGCCGCCGCCGATTACGCGGAAAGCCCTATTCACGATGCGTGGCGGAAGAGGTGGGAACAACTCCGCGAGAACAGCCTGTCCTTCCAGGTTTCCAATTAGCGCGAACTACTCTTCGCGAAGGATGCCGTATTTGCGGCGCAAAAACGAATCAAGAATGGTATCTGGCAGGATGCGCCGTCCGAACGACGCCCATTTCGCCAGCGGAGTGACAGGATAGCGTGCTTTGGGATGCGGCGACTCGATGGCTTCCTGAATCACGCGCGCGCAATCTTCCGGTGTGGTTCTGGAATCACCGCGGCCCTTGTTCGCTCCGCTCCACGCTCCCGAGTAGATCTTCGCGTAGGGCCCTGCTTTTGCCGCTTCAACGTACGGCTCGGCCAGCGCCTTGGCCGTCTGCTGGAAATTCGTGACGATGTACCCCGGCTCGATCAAGATGACTTCGATGTTGAACGGGTACATCTCCAGTCGCAAGGCGTTGGAGAGCGCTTCCAGGGCGTGCTTGCTGCTGCTGTAGGCGCCATAGGTCGGTGGTGTGAGGATGCCGGCGAGGCTGCTCATCATCAGGATGCGGCCGCAGCGGCGCTTGCGCATGTGTGGCAGCACCGCCTGGGTGACGCGCAAAACACCAAAAACATTGGTTTCAAACTGGCGGTGCAGGTCGTCAAGGCGCAAGTCCTCGACGACAGCCATGTAGCCGACACCCGCATTGTTGATAAGCGCATCGATGGCGCCGGCCTTCTCCAAAACAATTTGCACCGCGCGCCGGACGGATGCATCGTCACAAACATCCAGTTCGAGCGTTTCGATTGGCACCTTCTTCTCCGCCGCCAGACGGGCGACGGCGGCGCGCTTTTCCGCCGAGCGTCCGGCGGCGAAAACGCGATAGCCGCGCTCCGCCAGCAATACAGCCGCGGCCTTGCCAAGCCCGTCGGTGCCGCCAGTAATCAGGACTATTTGTGGTTTGTCGCTCATATCCCTTTTCCGTGGAATTGGCTCATTGTACGCAGGTCAGCGGCAGGATGCCAGCTCTCGACTGAGGCCCAACAGTCCACTGAACAAGCACCCGAGCTGAAAGCCGCAATACTGGTATTGTGTACTTGGGGTAGCCAAGATTCGCTAATAGTCTTGAAGGTAGAAAAAGTGAAATAGCCGGAGAGGAGCGTTCCATCGTGCCATCCATTTCTAGGTTTGGAGCCGCAGCTCGTCGTTTCAGCCATTTCGGCTTGGCCGCGCTTATAGGCCTGATGCTCCTGCCCGGACCCTGGGCGGCAAATCTCCCCCGCGCCACGGAATCAGAGCCCATCGTCAAGGTCACTGCCGGGGAGTTGCGGGGGGTACTGAAGCCATCAGGCGCAGCGGAATTTCTGGGGATTCCCTATGCGCAGCCTCCTGTGGGAGATCTGCGTTGGCGTGAGCCGCTGCCTGTAAAAGAATGGAGCGGCGTGCGCGATGCAAAGGAGTTTGGAGCGCCCTGCGCGCAAGTGCTCCTAGGGGATTGGAACAAGCAGGATTCGGAGTCCAGCAAGGAAGACTGCCTGTACCTGAACGTGATGACGCCGCAATGGCCACCGAAGCAGCCGCTGGCCGTGATGCTGTGGATCCATGGGGGAGCAAACAACGGCGGCACGGCATCCAGCGCGCTTTACAAGGATGGGACCTTGTATGGGCATGGCGTGGTGCTGGTGACCGTGAACTATCGACTGGGCATTTTTGGCTTTTTCAGCCATGCCGATTTGACGCGCGAATCTTCGCATCATAGTTCCGGGAACTATGGGCTGCTGGATCTAATTGCGGCGCTTCGGTGGGTGCATGACAACATTGCGAAGTTCGGGGGCGACCCGAATAACGTGACGGTATTCGGACAATCGGCAGGCGGCGCAGATGCCGGAATACTTATGACTTCGCCGCTAGCGAAGGGATTGTTTCAACGCGCGATTGCGCAGAGCGGCACAGCACCTCTTGGGCTGCCTCTGCTTGGCGAGATGGAGAAGCTCAGCGAGAAATGGACCCAGAGCTTGAAGCCACCGGCGGGGCAGGGCGGGATCAAATATTTGCGCGGGCTCTCGACAAACGAAATTCTCAAGGCCTTGGAAGGCCCGGATGCTCCACAGGACTCGCAAACACCCATAGCGCCGGTGGTTGATGGGTGGGTCCTGTCGCGCGTGCCCGGAGCGGTTTTTGCGGCGGGCCAGGAAGCCGGTATCCCCATGATCATCGGGACGACCGCGAGAGAGTTTTCACTGACGCTCTCGGCCGAAAAATTGCGGACAATCATCCAGAAGAACTACGGAAACATTGCGCCAAAAGCGCTGCAGGCTTATGGCATAGCTGGCAATGCGGAAGGCACGAATGACCCGTTGTACGGTCCGCCGTCAGGCCAATGGTCCGCCGACACGGGGTTCCGGTGCCCCGCGACAACGCAGGCCATCTGGCACAACGCGGCGCATCAGCCAGTTTACGAATACCAACTCGAGCGGGCGATTCCCGGCCATGAATCGCAAGGGGCGGTACATTCTGGCGATTTGGTCTATGTGTTCGGCTACTATCCGAAGACAGGAAACATTGGCGGCGTTTTTGGAGAGCCGGATTACAAACTGGCCGATTTGATGGAACAGTATTGGACGAATTTTGCGAGGACCGGGAATCCGAATGGCGAGGGCTTGCCGGAATGGCCGGAGTTTGGTGGCTCGCAGGCGTACATCGAGTTCACGCAAGATGTGCAAGTGGTGAAAAACACAGGATTGCGGCAAGAACAATGCGATGTGTACCGGGAAAATCTGAAGCGACTGATCGCACAATAAAGGCGGCTCGAGATTGCGCGGTAACTTGCACCTGATTTGATCGCGCTCGCCCCGCAGATTACACGATCCTGGGCGCTGGCAACGGGATGATGTACTTTCCCTTATAGCCTTTCTCTCTAAGCTTTGGAATCAATTCGTCTGCGATGTGCCAGGAGAGGAGCAAGGCGTATTCGGGCTGATCTTCGTAGAGGTGAGACTCTTCCTTCACCGGGATAAGTGTTCCCGGCATGTATTTGCCGATTTTGAGTGACCCCTTGATTTCCAGAACACAGTCAAGAACCCCGTCGTCGAGACCCACATAATGAATCAGAGTGCTGGCACGTGACGGCGCACCGATTCCATAAATGCGATGGCCTTGTTTTTTGACGTCGCGCAACAGGGTGTACAGATCGAGTTTCGATTGGACGACTCGGGCTTTGAATCGCTGCAGACTCTCCGCGCCCAGACCAGCTCGATCTTCATCCGCCAGAATCTGTGCGACTGAAGGCTGAACGGAAGCTCGGCCTTTCCGGGCCGCGTATACACGCACCGAGCCGCCGTGCGTTGGAATTCTGCGGGCGTGGATTACCTCCAATTCGTGCATATTGAGGAGGTACTGAAGGCTGTGGACGGAGTAATACCGAAGGTGTTCGTGGTAAATGGTGTCGTACTGAAGTGTTTCTACGAGGCTGTGCAGATAGTGTGATTCTGAAATGAACACACCGCTATCGTCGAGGAGCAAAAGAATGCTGTCGATGATGTCGTGAATGTGTTCGATATGCGCGAAGACATTCGTTGCCGTAACGACCTTTGCCGGTCCATGCCGGCGGCGCGTTTCTTCTGCCACGGCGCGCCCGAAGAAGGCGATCGCAGTCGGGATGCCGCGCTCGTTCGCGAGGTTGCCGACCTGGCTGGGCTCGATGCCGAAAACGCGATGGCCGCCGCGCTGAAAGTTACTGAGCAATGTCCCGTCGTTCGAGCCAATGTCTACAGCAAGATCTTCGGGCCTCATCGGAACGATGGTTTGCGACTCCGAATAGAGGTCCGCAAAGTTATCGCGAAGGATCTTCGTCGTCCCGCTGGTGTAGGGGTATCCGGGTGGAAACAGAATCTCCTTGTCCACGATCAACCCCAGTTGCACAAGCGCGCACTGCGGGCACGCCTGCCACAGAGCCGGGTACGCCGGCTGTTCCTTGGGGAGTTCTCCGATGGTTCTCATCTGATTCACGGGGGGCAAATAACCCAAGAACAAAATCTGCTGCAGCGGTGCGTAATTGCAGATCTGGCAGCGCTCGACGACGACGCTCAAGCCGGTGCCGGCCGCGGTCTCTGCCGTGTCCACGATGGCCATCTATTTCCCCTCACTTGCTGTTGCGACTGCTGGGGCGAGGTGTGCATTCTCGCGGTACCACTTCGCCGTGATTGCCAAGCCCTCACGCAAAGGAATCCTCGGCGCGTATCCCAGCGCCGCAATTTTCGCAATATCGGGACATCGACGGCAAGTGCCACCGGCCGCCGGAGGGCCGGGCACGACCTCGACGCGCTTGCCGAATAGGTCGCCGACCATGCGCGCCAAATCAGCAATCGTTACTTCATCTTGCGTCCCTATGTTGTAAATGTTGAGATGCTTGCCGCCACGAAGTATGGCCATTAATCCCTCGATGAAATCATCGATGAAGACAAAAGACCGTGTTTGCGTGCCTGTACCCTGAATGGGAAAACGCACCAAATCCTGACTGGAAGCGAGCCTCTGCATGCGCAGCACGAATTGCGGAATCACGTGTTCCCAGCCCATGTCGGGGCCGTAAACGTTGTGTGGGCGGAAGATCAGCACGCGGCGCAATCGAGTACGCCCGTAGTTGATGGCCATCATCTCGCTGATGATTTTCCCAGCCGAATAAGACCAGCGCGGATTCATGGGGTCGGGAATCGAAAGCGGCACGGTTTCACTGGTCGGAATGGCCAGAGGATCCTGATAGACTTCCGAGCTCGACGCCAACACCAACTCGGGTACATTGTGCTTCACGCAAGCATCGAGAACGTTGACGATGCCCTTCACTCCGACTTCCAACACCAACTCCGGCTTCGTGTAAAAGAATTCGGTGCCGTTAACGAACGCCAGATGGCAGACCGAGTCCACCCCCTTGGCGGCTCTCTCCACTTCGGCTGGGTTGCGGATATCTCCCGCAACGTACTCGATGGAATCGGCAACGTCACCGAGTCGGTCGCTGCGGCCACGAGACTCATTATCGAACACGCGAACGCGATTCCCCTCGCGCACCAGACGCCGCACGAGTGCGCTGCCTAGGAAGCCTGCACCGCCTGTCACCAGATAGGTCTTTGTCATAAGGGCTATTCGTCCTTGCTTGTGCTTGGAAACGCTGAAGCGGCGCGTACGCGAACCACCGGACGATTGGAGGGAGGCACGCGGCGAAGATGCTTGCAGCCCCAGAAGAACCAGCGCAGATACTCGCCCGTCCACGGGCCAAGACGAAACGTGGATTTGCCTCCATAAAGGCGGTCAATCGAGATGACCGGCACTTCGCCGAGTTTCCAGCCGGCGAACTGAGCTTTCATCGCAATTTCAAAAGTGACGGCCCAACCCACTGGCCGTGCTTCCAGACTTAAAGCAGAGAACATCGAGCGGCGAAAAAGTTTGATCCCTGTGGTTGCATCGCTCAAAACACAGCCTGCGATGCGGTGAAAGGCCCGGTTGGCAATACGCGAAAGGGCGCCCCCAATTACAGAACCACCCAGGCGGCGGCCTCCGTGGGCGTAGCGCGAACAGCTCACCAAATCGCAGCCTTCCCGCATGAGCGTCAGCATGTCTTCGATAGCAAGTAGCGGCCCAACCTCGTCAGCAGCGAAGATCAGCACATAGTCTCCGACTGCGGTCTCCACTCCAGCTCGAATCGCGTTCACTACTCCCCGGCCTTTTTGGTTGTGCACCAGGTGCAAATTCGCATAGTCATCCTGCATTGCACGGACAACCGGAATGCTGTCATCTTCCGGGAAGTCGTAGACGATCAGGATTTCGTGAGGAACTTCGACGACGGCTTTCAACAGCTTCACCATGATCCGAAGGTTGATTCCTTCATTGCGGACAGGAAGCAAAATGGACAGAGCCACCTCTTCGTGTTTCGCCGGCTCCTTCGCTGAGGCCGTCGCCGCGCTGTTTTTCTCTTCAATTCGTTGAATTGCCATCTAAGCTTCCAAGCTGTGCGGAATTCCTTCGAGCCACAACAGCGGCTCTTTTATCGCTACTCACGGGTCGGTGCGCGTCCTGCGAGCAATGCCGTGAGCCTTTTGACCTGTTCCACGACGCTTGCCCGATTTCTGGCTCGGACGAAGCGAATAGGAATTCCTGCATAAACGCTCCAAGGCCGAAAATCAAATCCAGGAGGCGCGAAACTGAGCGCGCCCAAGACTGTTCCTTCAGGAATATGGTTGTTCGGCATGACGACCGTATTCGCTCCCACTGCGGTATAGTGGCCGAACGTCACATTGCCGCGGATCAAGTGTTCTTTCACCTGCTCGACATCAGGCGGAATGATGGTCACGAGATCGTTCACGAAGTCGTCGCTAGTGCACCAAATTTTCACCCCTGAAGAGAGGCTGCAGAAATCGCCGATTGCGAATTCCATATCCGAGCCGCCAGCCACGCTGCAGCCGGATGCGATATGCGTGCATCTCCCAATGCGCACCTTGGTTGAAAAGTAACAGTAGTCGTCGACGATCGAGTCTTCGCCGATAACAAAAGTCTCCGGATGACGAATGCGCGTATTGGGCGATACGATCGGTTTCATGTTTCAGGTAATTGCGTGTTGCCTGCCGTGGCCATCCTTAATTCCTGTCTGCAATTTCACAAAACTCTGAATCTCGGCACAAACGGCGGCAACATCTTCGTCCGAAAGTGTGAACGCAGAGGGGAGCCACATTGCGTGCGGGATCTGCTTCGAGCTGTTCGGAAACTGTTGGCTCGGCATGCGATACGGTGCCTGGGTGTGAATCGGATGCCAAAACCGCCTTCCACGGATCCCCTGTGAGACCAAATGGTCGTACAACGCGTCGCGCTGGTCAACCAGAACGTCTGTCCATTGCGGCAACTCACCCCGCTCGACGTAAAAGGGAATCACGAAGATTCCGTCGACTCCGAGCAAACCATCGCGGTATCCCTTATAGATACTTCTCATTCTGTCAACTCGGCGTGCCAAGTCCTTGAGCTGAGCCAGGCCGATCGCAGCCTGCAAATTCGTGAACTTAAAATTGTATCCGATACTGTTGTGAGTATCGTCGCCTCCGGTGCCCCGCGCGGGCCGGCCCTGATCTTTCAATTCTCGAAGCCGCACATGAAACTGATCATCATCCGTAGCAATCAGGCCACCCTGTCCAGTGGTTATTGTTTTGTTGGGTGAAAGCGAGAAGCACCCGGCTGCGCCAAATGTTCCCAAGCATTTGCCACGATGTTTTGACAAGAAAGCCTCGGCTGCATCTTCGATCACAACTAACCCGTGGTGCTTCGCTATCTCCAAAATGGCACTGATATCAGCGGCGCGCCCACTCACATGAACTGGAACGATGGCTTTTGTGCGCGGCGTAATGGCGCGCTCGGCGGCCGCTGGATCCAGATTCAAGTTCGCTGGATCGACATCCACAAGCACTGGCTTTGCGCCTGTCAGCGAGACTGCGTTGGCGGTAGCAATGAACGTGACGTCCGGAACAAGTACTTCGTCGCCGGCTTTTATTCCGGCACTGGCGAGTGCCAAAAAGATAGCCGCTGTGCCGCTTGTGGTCGCTATCACGTGTTTGCAACCGAGCAGTTCAGCGATTTGCCGTTCAAACCGCGACGTAACGTCACCATCGTTCAAAAAACCGCTGTCGATCACGTCCGCCACGAGCGCTTTTTCTTCCGGCCCGAACTGTGGCACCCAAAAATCGATTCTACGGTCCATGGAACAGATGCTCCTCTTGGGTCTAGGTAGAGCCAACCGGGGAGCGCACCTGGTCAAGCAGACTCCTCATTCCCCAGAAGTTCCAGATATCGATTGCCACCTTGTGCTCCAAATTCAAGCCTCGATAGGCATTGTGCGGAACACACAGAATCAAGATGTCACTCCGGCGAGTCACTTCCTCAAGTCCCAGAAGTGCCGGATCGTTTTTCACATAGGGGTCCGTGGTCAAGACCGCTTTCGCCCGAAACATCAGGATCTTTTTCAGCTTATAGCTGAGAGAGAAGCGGGGATCGTCGCTTTCGGCCTTATACGCCATGCCCAGCAAACCTACGGTCATCTGGTCGAGCGGGTAAGAGGCGTCCAGGCGGTCGACGATGAACTGCGGCATACCTTCATTGACCAGCATGGCCTGAAAACCCAAACCGAACTGGTTACGGTAAAAACTGGCCAGTTGCATGGTGTCCTTGAACAAGCAGGGACCCGCCGCAAAGCCTGCCAGTGGGAAGTCTTTCGACCGCGGATAATTGCGTTTCATCCCATCCAAAATCCGGTAATAATCCAATTTCGCGGCGCTGGCGATCATATAGAACTGGTTCGTGACCGCAAATTGAATATAGCGGTAGGCGTTGGTGAAAACCTTAGCAAGTTCCGCTTCGATAGGAGCCAACCGCACGACCTCCGGCGCAATATGGCCAAAGAGCGCAGCCGCTTCCTCTTCTGCTTCGGGCGTCGTGCCGCTCACAATCTGAGTCAGCGTCTGAAGCTCCTCAATGGCGTGGCCTTCCACGATTCGCTCCGGGCAGAACGCGAACTTCAAGCGCTTGCCTTTCGACAGCGCGTACTTTGCCATCGATTCCGTGACGCCTGGGTACACAGTCGAACGGATCACCACCAGTTGGTCTTCCGAAAGGAATGGCAGCAAGTCATCAAGGCACCGCGTCATCACTCGAATCGAGGGGGTCAGGAACTCATCGACGGGGGTACCTATCGTAATGATGATTACTTTCGCGTTTGCAATGTCTTTGGCTTGGTCCGTAAAAGCCAGGAGTCCCTTGGCAACGGCATCGCGCAGTAGCGGCTCTGCTCCGATTTCCATGAACGGCATCTGCCCATTGCGGATCGTATTCATGGCTTCCAGGTTCCGGTCGTAAATGAGCACGCGCAGGTTCTTGCTTGCGAATACGATCGAAAGCGGCAAACCTACGTGACCCGCTCCGCCCACAACGCAAACGTCGGTTTGGGGTCGCTTTCCGGTCGAGTGGAACGCTGGATCTTCTCTCATGGCCGCCTCAAATGCATCTTGAACTCTGCCGCAGGTCACCAAAGGCTTAAACCGACTAAATAATTGCTGAATCCCAATGATAACATGCCGTACGCGGCACTCTTTTTTGCGTGCGATCCCGTGTTTCTACGCCGTCACAAGCACGACACGAAATACTTGTGCGATTCTTCGAGCCCCCTATCGCGCCCCTAGACCTCCTCAGCCGGAATAGAAGAAGCATATCGCTAGCGGGCATTCTCTTCCAAAATCAAGTGTGGTGGTTTGTTAGCCAGTCCTGTTCCGCATCGTTGGCCGAACATTGGTGTGAAATAGTCCGGCAAAAGATCAATCTGCCGACCTTTGGGTTTCAAAACAACGGAACGTACGCTTGAGCAGAACACGTCGTAGTTTTCATTAAACGCGGACACCACCGCCGGAGCGTACCATGAAATGCCGCGCCAGCTTGACACGCTTTTGTAGACCTCGACATGAGGGAGATAGACGACTTTAGGTTTGAGGCCTCGAAGAATGATCAGGTCGATCTTGCCCTGCCGGAGATCATCCACGAGGGGCGCAGGGTCCCAGAGACCCGTCAGTTCCATGGAATGGGTGCCGTAGCCATCCAGCAACTCAGGGTCATGCCCCCTCAGGGCCAGAAAAGGGACATCTGAAATGATGCGGTAGGGCCGCAGGGGGACATAGGATATATTGTCTGGTGCTTTGAAGACCGCGTAATAACCGTGGGTCAGCTCGATTCCACGCCAGGTCGCGAAAATCAACGCCGGAATTAACAGGGCCATGATGAGCATCCGCTGGCCGCGCTTCCAAAGGAACTCGTACGTGGGGGGAAGCAGCAGGGCGCTTCCAACCAATCCTGGAAGAAAGTAATTGACGTTGGATCCCGGTTGCGGCAAACCCACTGACCCAACAATTCCGCTAACAAGAGCGAATGACGCAACAAACTGCCACTGCTTGTTCAATTTCACGGCTCGCAGGAACCCGCAAAAGCCCAAAAATAGCGGAACGATATAAGTAAGGCCTTTCAGCGATTCCCATACAAATCGAACCCCTGCAGCCAGCGACCAGTAGGCTCTTCCAACGGCAGTGAACTGCTCAAGAAAATTTTCCTTGCGTAAAATAAGGCCAAGAAACACGAGAAGGACGGGAACTGCGGCACCGGCGGCGAACACGGCTGACTTTCGAAATTCCTTTCGAAGGGCCAGAACTGCAAGGACCGCGATCGCAACGGCCAGGCCGGGCTGCTTGATCAAAAAGGCCAGGCCCGCCGAGAATCCCGCAAGTGCATACGAGCGCCAGCCCCGTTCATCAGCGCCGAGGACAAAAAACAGACTTAGCAACGTGGCAAGAATCATAATCACGTCAGGGCGTGCGGTAACGTTCCAGCCGAAAAAATCGGGTTGCCCCAGGGCCATCAGCGCCGCGAGGACTGACAACCATGTCGAACTACGGTTTCTCTTACAGATGGCAAAAACCATCACTCCGCAAAGCAGATAGCACACGTAACTGATCAGGCGGATCACCACCGCAGTCACGTCTACATTCAACCGCGATGCCCATGCCGAGATCGCAGCGATAACATAGAACAGAGGTCCGTAAGACTGCACAATGTAGGGTGACTCACGGAAAGAGAAGTACAGATGGCCGGTCTTGGCTGCTCGAAGCGCCACAAAGACGTTCGCGCCTTCGGGGTACATGGTGTCCCATGGATTGCTGATCAATCTGGCCGAGCCCACAGCTACAATAGCCCCACTGATTACGCAGTAGGCTACTAGACTAGCGAGTGCCAAGCGTGGAATGAGTCTGAATGCGAAAACCTTCAAGACGCCCAGCTTCTTCTCATCCAAGCCGACCACTTGTGATACCGACTCCGAGAGCTTCACCATGAACTACAGTCTATCTACGAACGCACACCGGGCAAGAGCCGCGCGCTGCTATGTCGCCAGAAGTGTTATTGCGGGATAGGGCGCAACCGCTGAATTTCCGCGAGCGCAACTGAAAACAGCCTGGAGATGAATATGGGAGCTCCCGAAGGAAGCCCCAACACGCACTTTAGTTCTACCGGATAACACCTGTGAGGTAGCGGAATTCGCGTTATCAATGGCCTGTTGCGAGAAGGGAATTGCACGCTAGGAAACCGGAAGCCTAAACCGGCCCGAGAAAGAAAAAGGCCCCGTTCCGAAGAGCGGGGCCTTCTCTAAAGTAATCCCGGCGGCGACCTACGTTCCCACACAGTTACCCGTGCAGTATCATCGGCCCGGCGAGGCTTAACTTCCGTGTTCGGGATGGGAACGGGTGTGACCCTCGCGGTATGACCACCGGAAAA
>Ga0074044_10000022_pt1 | contig 144834 bp, 112 predicted proteins | sample BogForMeECP23OM1_FD_94443 | JGI IMG/M metagenome (GOLD analysis project Ga0074044, IMG submission 94443) | Bog forest soil microbial communities from Calvert Island, British Columbia, Canada - Bog Forest MetaG ECP23OM1 | ecosystem: Environmental > Terrestrial > Soil > Wetlands ...
AGATCCTCGAACGCGCCAAGGCGGAAAAGGCGGACATGATCGGACTCAGCGGCCTGATCACTCCGTCTCTCGACGAAATGGTGCACGTGGCCCGCGAGATGGAGCGTCAGGGCTTCAAATTGCCGCTGCTGATCGGTGGCGCAACCACGAGCCGGGCACACACGGCCGTGAAAATCGCACCGCATTACAGTGAACCGGTAGTCCACATCCTCGACGCCAGCCGGGCGGTACCTGTGACGACCAGCCTTCTGAGCGACGAAGGTAAGTCCGCGTTTGTGGAGAAGCATCGCGCCAGTTACGAGGCCTTGCGCAAAGCCCACTCCGCGCCCAAGCTAGCCGTTGTCTCTCTTGAGGTTGCACGGAAAAGGCGGACCCCGATCGAGTGGCGTGCGGAAGACCTGCCCATGCCTTCATTCACCGGCGTGCGCGTGCTGAACGACTTTCCGCTGGCGACCCTGCGCGAGTTCATTGACTGGAGCCCGTTCTTCCACACCTGGGGACTGAAAGGAATTTATCCCCGGATTCTTGAGCACGCAGAGCATGGTGCGCAGGCGCGCCAGGTCTTCAGCGAAGGAAATGCTCTCCTCGATGTCATCGTAGAGAAGAAACTGATCACAGCCCGAGGTGTTTACGGATTGTTCCCCGCCAGCGCCGTAGGCGACGATGTCGAGTTGTACACAGACGACAAACGCGAAAAGGTGCTCGAACGATTCCACTTCCTTCGACAACAATCAAATAAGGAGGGCAGCGAGCCGTGCCGGTCTCTCGCAGACTTCATCGCGCCGAAGGACACGGGACTGCGCGATCATATCGGCGCTTTCGCGGTGACCAGCGGCATCGGCTTGAAAGAACTGTGCGACTCATACAGGGCCAAGCACGACGACTACAACGCGATCATGGCGGAGGCGCTCGCCGATCGTCTGGCTGAAGCTTTCGCCGAATGCTTACACAAATGCGTGCGCAATGAATGGGGTTATGGCTGTGCGGAGGGCCTGAGCAACGCGGACCTGATTCAAGAGAAATATCGCGGCATCCGGCCAGCCGCAGGTTATCCGGCATGCCCGGATCACACGGAGAAGTCCTCGCTCTGGCGTTTGCTCGATGTGCAGGCGAATACGGGAATGCTGATTACGGAATCGTTTGCGATGTGGCCCGGATCGAGCGTGAGTGGTCTTTACTTCGCCCACCCGCAATCGCGTTATTTCAGCCTCGGAAAGATTGACCGCGATCAGGTCGCGGACTACAGCAAACGCAAGGGAATGAGCGTAGCTGAAGTCGAGCGATGGCTCGGGCAAAACCTGAACCACGACCCTGCGGAATAGCGGACGGACCTGTGACGGCCTCTCTGAAATGCAATCGACAAATTTGAGCCACGGCAGTGCTACCGACGATGAACAGTGTGTTACGCTAGTCGCCGACGGGAGGAAGAGTCTTTCATGGGAGATCTTAGCCGCATCGGAGTTTCGCTCGATTCGTCACTACTACGTCGGTTCGATTCGTACATCACAGAAAAGGGCTATGACAATCGCTCCGAGGCGTTTCGCGATTTGATTCGCGATCGGCTGGTGGGTTCCGCGGTGATCCCCTCGAATGCGTTTGTCGTGGGTACGGTCACCCTGATCTACGATCATCACACGCGGCTGCTGCCGGAGAAGCTTACCGATCTCCAGCACGAAAGTCACGCAATCGTCATTTCTACTTTGCATGCCCATCTCGACCACGAGAGTTGCCTGGAGGTTGTCGTGCTACGTGGAAAGTCGAGAGATGTCCAAAAGCTGGCGGACCGCCTGATAAGCACAAAGGGAGTGCAACACGGGCGTCTGGTTATGAGCTCTCCCCAGACCCTTTCGCACCATCACCCACCTCACCGCTGAGGGCTACCACGGGGAAACCCCTAGAAACGGGTCGGGGAAGTCAAAATATATTCCAAACCTATTCGATCAGGCCGGCTCAGGCTTACAATCACTGCTTGTAGCACGATTATAAGAGTCGTGTGATACGCGATAGCACGAACAGGCGGAACGTAATATGCGAAGCAACAAGGCAGTCGTTTTGCTTCTGCTCCCCAGCGTTTGGGGCTTCGTATTGCTGGTTTGCTCGCCTGTTCGTTCATGGGGAGCGGCCAACGGCAGCCTGTCAGGAACCCTGAAGGACCAGAGTGGCGCGGTTCTCGCTGGCGCGACAATCACATTGGTCAACACCGCCCTGAGATCGGAATACAAAGCAGTTTCGAACGGACAAGGGTTCTATTCGTTTCCGACTCTGCCGGTCGGTCACTACGATCTGACCATCGAAGCCGCAGGGTTCAGAACCCAAAAGAAGACGAATTTTGCGGTCGATACCGATGCGGCGCTCAAGTTGGACGTTGTGCTCACCGTGGGTCGCCATTCTGAGAACGTCGCGGTAGTGGCCGAAGCGGCCTCGGTCGAGGCCCAAGTTGACACGGTCGCAACTCATCTGGGCGAACTCGTAACCAGTTCGCAAATGACCGCACTTCCCCTGAATGGACGTAGCTATACCGATCTTCTGCCAATCCAGCCTGGAGTTGCGCCGGTCTCGACGCTACTGCCGAACTCGGTGATCATGGCGGGAGTGACTGGGGGGCTTTCGCCGGCCGGTGATCTGAATCCGGGGAATTTATCGATTGACGGACAGAGGGAATCGTCAAACGGCTTCTTAGTGGACGGAATTGACGTGCAGGAGCACATGAATGGCGGAACCTCCATCGTGGCGAACCTCGATTCGATTGATGAATTCCGCGTTCTGACCAACAATTTCGATCCAGAGTACGGAAATTATAACGGCGGCATGGTCACCGTCATTACGAAATCAGGGAGTGATTCATTCCACGGCAACGCGTTCGAGTTTCTACGGGACACCGCTCTGGATGCCCGCGGATACTTCGACCCGAGCCGTCCAGTTTTCCGGCAGAATCAGTTTGGCGGCACGCTCGGCGGCCCAGTCCAGCACGGCAAAATTCATTTCTTTGCGGATTATCAAGGCACACGAACCAATGAAGGCGTCGAGACGGGAGATATCTCCGTTCCGTCCGTGCAGGACCGCGCCGGCAATCTATTGGATCAGGCTAAGTCATTCGTAACCACGGATGTCAATGGCAAAACGATCCCTACGACGGTGAGCGGTCCCAATTTAGCTGGCATCCTTTCGACAAGACTGAATCACACAGTTTACGCGGGTGAACCTTACTACACGCCGGGTTGCAGGACGAGTTCCGCCTGTGTATTTCCGAATGCGGTGATCCCCATGAGTGCGTGGTCAGCGCCGGCCCTGGCTCTGCTGCAGTACATTCCGTCACCCAATATTGGTACCGACCAATATTCTACGTCGGCTTATCTACAGACCGTGCGTGACGATAAATCCTCGGCCCGAATCGACGCCAACGTCGGACGATGGGGTCAGCTTTCCGCGCACTATTTTTTTGACGATTACCGCCTCGACAATCCGTATCCGGGGCAGCAAGGCGGAGCGCGCATCCCCGGATTTGACGCGCTGACGTTCGGACGCGCTCAACTTGTCAGCGTGGGAGACACAAAAGTTTTCGGAACTGGCACTGTCAACGAATTCCATGCGGGGTATTTGCGTAATGCCAACGTAATTGGGCAACCAAAAGGAACCCTCGGAGTGAGCCAGGCCGCGCAGGGCTTCTCGACGAGCACGACGGCCGGAGGATTTACGATCCAAGCCCCGCAGTTTGAAGGCGTGGAAAACGTGGTTTTTCCTTCCTTCGTTATGGGCGTTCCCATCACCAATGAAACGCAGATTAATAACACGCTGTACATGAGCGATACGTTTTCGAGGGTCATAGGAACGCACAGCTTTAAAGTTGGCGGCCAGTTTCACTGGGATCAGGTGAACGAGCACCCGAACGCTACATTCAACGGAACTTTCAACATCGATGGTACCGAAACCGGCTCCGCCTTCGCAGATTTCTTGATCGGCGTGCCCAGCAATTTCACCGAATCCTCGGGCCAGCCTTTCTACCTGCGCAATCGTTACGCGGGACTCTTTGCGCAAGACAGTTGGCGAGCGCGAACCGACTTAACCATCAACGTCGGGCTGCGCTGGGACTACATCATGCCGTTCTGGGAAAAGTACAATCAACTGCAGACGATCATTCCCGGAAGGCAATCGGTCCTCTATCCGGGATTGCCGGAAGACATGGTGGTTCCCGGCGATCCCGGAATCCCCCGTACGATTTCTCCGTCGAAGCCGTACAATTTCGCTCCGCGAATCGGCTTTGCCTACGCGCCGAGATTCGATAGCGGAATTCTGAGGACACTGTTTGGAGACAGCGGAAAGAGCAGCATTCGGGCGAGCTATGGAATTTTCTATACCGCATTTGGGGGACTGTCGGCCGGCGTCATGTATGCCGTCCCTCCATTTGGCTTCAACTACCTCACTCCCGAACCGCCGCTGTTCGCAACGCCATTCATCAACGCCTCGGACGGCGGGCAAAATACGAATCCGTTTCCACTAACGTTTCCTCCGCACAACGTGTCGGCCAGCAATCCGGACACGCAAAGTTTTGCCACCGTAATCCCCATCTCCGCCGACGTTTCCTTCTACCATCGTAATTCGGTTCCCTACACCGAGAATTACATGTTTTCGTTCGAGCGGCAGATCACGACGAAAACACTGCTCACGATGAGTTACGTCGGAAATGACGGGCACCACATTCTTGCGATAGTCTCCAACAACCCTGCCAATCAGTCTCTTTGCCTTAGCCTGAGCCAGCCCAGTGAAGTAGCGCCCGGGAGTTCCACTTGCGGCCCTTTCGGCGAAGATGCCGTCATCACCAGCACCGGCGGTCATGTCTATCACGGAGTGCGCTCTGGTATCGGCTCCAACTACCAGGAAGATACGTGGCAAAAAACGATTGAGAATTCTACCTACAACGCGCTGGAGACGAATCTGCGCTGCGTCGGGAAGCGGTCGAATTTCCTGCTTGGCTACACCTACAGCAAATCAATTGACCAAGGTTCGAATCTCGGCGAACAGCTCGATCCATTAAATCTCTCGGCGACGCGCGCGATTTCGGCTTGGGATATGCGCCACAACTTTGTAGGAAGCTTTAGGGTGGATCTGCCGTTTGATCTACTTGCCCAGCGCAGTAATCGCTTAACCGCTGGATGGAGCATTGCCGGCACTGCTCGTTTCAGCACTGGCCTGCCAGTGACTCTCTTGGACGACTCGGATAACTCGCTGTTGGGAACGCTGGGGAATGGCGTGAATAACTACCTGCTGGATACACCGGAGTACCACGGGGCGCCACTCGACATCAATACCAATCCGAGAAACGGACGGCCCGAGTTCAACAACACGCCGGCGGCGTTCACCACGGAGACACTGGGGCAATTGGGGAATGTTCCCCGCAGATTGTTCCACGGCCCCGGAATCAATAATTTTGACCTGACGCTAACAAAAATGTTGAAAATGGCCGAATCGAAATCGTTTGAATTCCGGTTTGAGGCATTCAACGTATTCAATCATGCTCAGTTTTATGGCCCGGCAGCTGTCGATGGGGAAGTGGACGATCCCCACTTTGGGGAAGTGGTGAGTGCGGCGGCTCCGCGCCTTGTCCAACTCGGCGCGAAGTTCGCCTTCTGAAACGCAGACTTCTGAGGCGCCGGTGCAACCGCCGATCGACATTACGAAGACAAGACGCAAACGACAAGAATCCGAGGAAAACACAGAAGTGCCTAAGCTGAGTACTTTATTCAATGATTGTGCCGACAACCTCCGCGGCCGGATCATAGCCATCTACGGCATCCTGTTCGCATTCAATATCGGTGCATGGTTGTGGGCGAGCATCGCCTTCCACCGTTACCCAGTGCTCATGGGGACAGCACTTCTGGCTTATAGCTTTGGTCTGCGTCATGCCGTCGACGCAGATCACATAGCGGCAATCGACAATGTAACGCGCAAGCTGATGCAAGATGGAAAACGCCCGGTTGCAGTTGGCTTAATGTTCTCGCTGGGGCATTCGACAGTTGTTGTCCTCGGCTCCGCGGCAATCGCGGGAGCGGCGATGGCATTGCAACACCGCCTGGATGCTTTTAGGAACATTGCAACTGTGGTCGGGACTCTAGTCTCGGCGTTCTTTCTGTTTGCGATCGCCATCGTCAATCTGATCGTTCTGCGATCAATCCATCGGGCCTTTGTAAAAGTCCGTCGCGGCGAGCCCTACGCCGAAGAAGATTTCAACATTCTGCTCGCGGGCCGGGGATTTTTGTCGCGAATGTTTCGTCCAATGTTCCGCCTGATCAGCCGTAGTTGGCATATGTATCCGTTGGGTTTTCTTTTTGGACTCGGGTTTGATACTGCCACTGAGATTGGCCTCTTGGGGATTTCCGCCGCTGAAGCAGCCAAGGGCCTGTCGTTTTGGTCGATTCTGGTTTTCCCTGTCCTTTTTGCCGCTGGGATGTCGCTTGTTGATACTACGGACAACATCCTCATGCTAGGGGCTTACGGATGGGCCTTCGTAAAACCGATTCGCAAACTCTATTACAACATCACTATCACCTCGGTCTCAGTCGTCGTCGCGCTGGTCGTCGGAGGCATTGAGGCGCTCGGATTGTTGGGCCAGCGCTTTCATCTCGAAGGATGGTTCTGGCGAGCAATCGCCAGGCTCAACGACAACTTCGGCACACTTGGGTATTTTATTGTGGGACTGTTCGCATTGAGTTGGATCGTGTCGATCGCTTTCTACAAGTGGCGTCGATTCGACGATCTCGGACTCGAAGGTAAGAAGGAGCTTGTTGTGCCGTGAGAAGCGCAACGATACCGCGGTCTGCCCACCACCACGCAGCTGACCTGCCTGGCAGTTTTTCTAGCTTCGGGCTTCGTCCCTTCCCGCTGCTCCGTCGAGAATCCGTGCGATCTCTCGATGGCCTGCCTTTTGCGCAATCTGGCTCAGTGTCTCGCCCTCGGGCGACTGTAACGTCTCAAGCGCGCCGCGTTCGATCAGCAGTCGCACGATCTCTTCACGACCGCGCGTAACGGCGTAGGCCAGCGGAGTGTGCCACGCTTCAGCGTCCCAGGGAAATAGCCCGTAGTCGCGGAAAGCCCGGTTCAACGCTGCAGGATCTTCTTCCAAGACGGCTTTGACGTGTTGCGCCATGTCGTATTGGATCGCCTCGATGATGTCGATCGGCCCACGCAGAATCAGGTTGCGGGCTCCTTTGTGACCGGCGTAGTCGGCCCATCCGGCCGGCGTGCCGTGATACTTCTCTTCGCGCGCGCGGACATCGGCGCCGTGTTTCATCAACACATCAATCGCGCTCACGTTCCCGTACCACGCCGCCGCATGCAGCGGTGTGTATCCGCTGGTCGAGTCGATCGAGGTCTTCGGATCGTCGTGTGTATTCACCGACGCTCCATTGCGGATTAGCGTTTCGATCACATCGCCCGGCGCGCGTTCGCTGGCGCGAACGATCAAATTGCCCCATCGTCCGCCGGGCTTCAGTGTGCCGGGGTCTCTACGGAGCAGTCTTTCGATGTCCGCGGTTCGATGCAGAGCCAGTGCGGCCGGCAGTCGCACCTTCGCCCCGCGTTGCAGCAGCAGTCGTGCCAGGTCGTGTCGGCCTTCGAATGCCGCAAGATCGAGCGCAGAAAAGCGGGCCTCATCGATCGACTCGGTGTTCGCACCGAGGTCGAGCAGCGTCGTTAGCGACGCGGGTTGATTCTTCATGACGGCGAGATGCAGCGGCATGCGGCGCAACCTCGTTCCGTTCATCCGCCGCTCGAGATCGTTCGGCGTGCACGCGACCAGCTCACGAATCACCTCTGTTTCGCCCATAGCGACCGCGGAAAAAATATTGTGTCTCGCGCCGTGCGCCAGCAGATATTCCACGATCTCGGGATTAGGCTGGATGTAATCCCACGCCGTGGCCCACCCGATCACGCCCAGTTCGTGGTAATCGCCTTCGCCGATGGTATCGGCCCCATGTTCCACCAGGAGACGAATGATGGGGAGGCGATGCTTCTCCACCGCGAAATGGAGCGGATACGCGTGGTCACCTTCGCAGCGGATGTTGGGATTGGCGCCGCGCTCGAGCAACAGCTTGACTGCCGCCTCGCTGTTGCCGAAGACCGCTTGGTGCAGCGGCGTTCTCACGCCCTCCCCGCCGCGCTCGTCACTGAGCTCCGGATGCGCGTCCAGGAGCGCATTGAGTCGCGCGAGGTCCCCTTTTCCAGCGGCATCGCGCAGAGACGCGACCGCCTCTGCGGTCGAGCCGGCGGCTTCCAGCGTCTTGACATGAGACTGCAGCTTCGACCAGGACGCGAATCCATATTCGCTCGCAATCACCAGCTGCGCATCTGCAAGCGCGAACGGCGCGGCGGCTTGCTCTTTTCTTTGTTCTTGCGACAGGTTTCTCCAGCGCGGATGGTTCTCGCGAACACGAATCAAAGCCTCGGAGTCGACGGCCTGCACACGCTTCAACAGGGACTTGGCTTGTTTCTTGAGTTGTTCGAGACTGGGACTCGGCGGCAGTTGCCTTGACATGGAAATCTCCTTTCCGTTCGTCGCCTGAGTCCGCACTGCAGGCAGAAAGAAGATTTGTCAGATTGTAGCCGTGCAATTCCTGCAGGGTGGGCTTGGCCCTGTCCGCGGACTGGATGCGCCCCGTGCGCCGAAAACCAACGATAATTCCTGACTGATGGCCAAGTCAACGTGAGAGATCCAGGGGGAACTTTGAATTTCGGCGCCGGTGAGCCTGGATTAGGAGCAAGAGACTGTAGACTTGGTGCCGCGCAACTTCTATGCTCCCAGGCACTGACTCACGCCGCTCTCGATACGTCTTACTCCTATTCGCTTGCGCGTTCTTCTCGTGTGGCTTCTCTGCCGGACAACAGGCGAACAAAGGTCCCAATCCCTTAGCGGACGCTCCGAAGGCAGCCACGACCGAGACGAAGGGCTTCTTCGCTCGCTGGGGGGAGTTTTATCGGCAGGACTGGTGGGGGACGCCGGCGACCTCGCCAGCGTCTTCCCCAGCCCCAGAGCGGCGCGGGCTTCCGTCGCCGCTGGATTCGCCGCCATTTCCAAATTCGGACTGGTCGTATGGTGGTTCGCCGGTGATTGGCGAGCCGGACACGAACAGCTATCCCCTGATGACCGCCATTAACGGAGCCAAAAGCCGGGCAAAGCTGTACGGATGGGCCGATCCTACGCTGAACTTCAGCACCTCCACTCACAGCAATGCGCCCGAAGCGAACGACGTCTACTCGAATCGTCTGGAGCTGAACCAGCTTGTTCTCTACGCCGAACGGCTTCCGGATTCAGTACAACGCGATCGTGTCGACTGGGGCTACCACCTTACGGCTCTGTACGGCACAGACTATCGATTCACTGTCGCCAAGGGTTACCTGAGCGGCCAGTTGCTGAACGATCATCATGAGTATGGATTTGATCCAACTCTTGAGTATGTCGATATTTACATTCCGCACGTGGCACAGGGCATGAACGTCCGGGTCGGCCGCTACATCTCGGTGCCTGGGATCGAGGCGCAATTGGCGCCGAACAACTATATCTTTAGCCACTCGCTGCTGTATGCGATCGATCCATTTACCGACACGGGTCTGATTTCGACGGTTACGCTGAACGACCAGTGGCTGGTTCAACTGGGAATTACCAGCGGCCACGATGTTGCGCCGTGGACGCCGGATGCGAAGCCTTCCGGGACGGCCTGCCTGAGCTACACGACCGGGTCGGTGAATGACAATTTCTACCTCTGCGCCAACGGGATCAATGACGGCAAGTACGCCTACAACAATCTGCAGCAGTATGACGGCACCTGGTATCACAAGTTCTCAAAGACGGTGCATATGGCAACCGAGTCCTGGTATATGTACGAGCGCGACGTACCTGCTGTGGGAGGCAAGATTCAGCCGGAGACTGGCGCCAATGCCGCGTACTGCCTGCCGGGAGAACAGCGTTGCACGGCTCCCGAATATGCCCTGGTAAATTTCCTGCAGAAAGAATTTTCGCCGCATAACTTCCTGTCGTTTCGCAGCGACTTTCTCGACGACAAAAAAGGCCAGCGTACGGGCTACACGACCAAGTACTCAGAGAACACAATCATGTGGTGCCACTGGATCGGTACCACGATCCAGTTGCGTCCGGAATTGCGTTTCGAGCGTGCGTGGGATATGAAGGCTTACGACAACGGCCGGCGGCAGAATCAGCTTACGGTCGCAAGCGATCTGATCTTCCACTTTTGATTTTTCCATTCTTGACCGGGTCATGTGTTCTTCCAAACAGTGGCAGTTGCGGGCCTTTTCGGCATAAAGTAGTGTGTGAGGCGGCCTGAAGGCGCTATAAGTCGGCCTGCGACAGACGTACCCCAACCTGCCGCAGATGCGGCAGAAGGTCATCAAGTTCCTCAACGTTGCCATTCCTTTTCCCTTAGTGTTGACACCGAAACTCGGCTGGGGGAATCTAATCGGGCAGGGAAGGACAATTCATGGAGAGAGCAATAGAGTTCCCGGCAAAAGTCCTATTGGGGGACGGACCGCCGGGACACGAGTTGGCGCTGTTTTCGATCAAGTCTGTCCTCAACCTGCAAAAACTGATTTTTGCGGGGTCTCCTCTGTCCGAAGTTCTAGCGACCATTGCTCAGTTGGTTGAATCGCAAACCAAGGGCATGTCTTGCACGATTTGGCTTCCCGACGAAGACGGAAAGGAACTGCGGTGTGCTGCTGCGCCCAGCCTCCCTGGGTTTAGCGCAGGTGCAGGGACCATGGCTGTTGGTCCGAAAGGCGGATCTTGCGGCACAGCGGTTTATCGAAAGGAACCGGTGTATGTAACCGACATCCTGACCGACCCCATCTGGGACAACTATCGCGACCGCCTGGTGCCTTATGGAATTCGTTCCGTTTGGTCGCGCCCTTTGTTCACGAGCGAAGGCAAAGCGCTCGGCACATTTTCTATCAACTATCGTGAGCCACGCAGGCCCGATTCCAATGATCTGCAGTTGATTGAGAATGCCAGCTACATCACGGGGATCGCAATTGAGCGCCACATGAACGAACAAGCACTGCAGCGCGAACGCGATCGGCTGCGATTGCTTCTGGAAATCACAAGCAGTGTCACTTCGAGGCTGGACCTCCGGCAAATGGTTGAGGCGCTTTCGACGAATCTATTCAGGGTGATGCAATGTGACGTGTCTGCTCTGCTGCTACCCGACTCCGAGAGCGGCGCGTTACGTGTCACTCTCTTGCACAATCCCGACATGAGGGGCCCCTTCCGCGAGGGGTCGTTGGTGCCGATGAATAGTTCGATTTCAGGTCAGGTATTGCGGAAAGGCAAAAGTATTCGGATCGACAGCTTCGAACAGGTCCGCGAGGATCCTGGAATTTATGGGAATCCTGAAGGCCAGTTTCTTTATGAGAGCGTGCTCAAGGAGGGCCTCAAGACGGGGTGTTATCTTCCGCTCATAGGCCGTGATCGCGTGGTCGGCGTTCTGATGCTCTGCAGGCGCTCGCACAATAAATTTGAGAAAGACGACGTCGTCTTACTCGATCAGGTGGCCTGTCAGGTAGCGATTGCAGTCGAGAACACCCTGGAGTACGAGAAGGCGACAAGGGATCGAGATAAAGAAACAAAACAGAGACTCTACCTCGAGGAGGAAATTCGCGCCGGGTTAGGAGAAATTGTCGGAGAGAGTCCGGCGTTGAAGACCGCGTTGAGCATGGTATCGGTCGTAGCTCCTACGGATTCCGGCGTGCTGATCCTGGGCGAGACGGGTACTGGCAAAGAACTCGTGGCGCGTGCAATCCATAAGCTGGGCAATCGCAGCGAAAGGGCATTCGTGAAACTGAATTGCGCTGCAATACCCCTTGGACTTCTTGAGAGCGAGCTTTTCGGGCATGAGAAAGGAGCGTTTACCGGCGCCATCGCCCAAAAAACCGGACGCTTCGAACTCGCCGACAAAGGTACGCTTTTTCTTGACGAGGTCGGCGATATCCCTCTCGAACTTCAGGCGAAGCTACTGCGCGTTTTGCAGGAGCAGGAATTTGAGAGGCTCGGCAGCAACCGTACGCATAAGGTTGACGTCCGCCTGATCGCAGCCACGCATCGGGACTTACCCGCGATGGTGAAACAAGGGACGTTTCGCGAAGACCTTTACTATCGTCTGAAAGTATTTCCGATCCAGGTCCCGGCCCTTCGACAGCGTACGGAGGATATTCCGAGATTGGTGCGGCACTTCACGGCACTTTACGCTCAACGCATGAACAAACGAATTGACGCAATCCCTCCGGATACGATGGAAGCGTTGGTGCGATACCAATGGCCCGGAAACGTCCGTGAATTGCAGAACTTTATCGAACGCGCGGTGATTCTCTCGCCCCAGTCGGTATTACGCGCGCCAATCTCCGAATTGGAGTCTTTTCAACCTCACAAAGAACCGAACGCCCCTATGAATGGTCTCGCGGAGGTCGAGCGGGATCATATCCTTCGCGCGCTGGAAGCCAGCAACTGGGTGATCGGCGGACAGATTGGCGCGGCCGCGCGCTTGGGGATGAAGCGCACCTCTTTGGCATACAGGATGAAGAAGCTTCGCATTCGCCGGCCTGCCGCGCTTCCACAGAAACGCAGGGGCGGCGACGCTGCCGGTGACAGTTCACTTTCCTAGCCTTGTAGCAACCGCTTATCAGTAGCAGTGGATCCGACGGAAATCCGTCAGCGGCGGAGATTCGTCAGCGATTTGTCACGTACGGTTCGAAAGTCACTGAGCCTCCCTCCTGGTAAACATCAAACGGCAGAATGATTTCCATTGAATTTTCTTTTCTCGCACAGCTTCGCTTCTTTGGCATTCCATCTGCCTTCAGAGACTCAAGCGCCTGCGGGCGCTCAAGAGATGTCAAGAAGCAAAGGAGAAAGCGCGATGTTTCCGAAGATCAAACTTGCACTGGCGTTTGTTTTGCTGACGGTTGCTTTCGGGTCGCAGCTCCGGGTGAGCGCACAGGAGAGCACAAAGAGCGATAACAAAGCCAAGACCCTCGCCACCGGTACCTTCCACGGCAAAGTCCACCAGACTTCAGGCCGCGCCACCATTTATCAGCAGGCAGACGGAAAGCTGGTCCTTCGTCTGACGAATTTCAAGACCTCCAATGGGCCCGATGTCCATGTGATCTTGGTCGCCGCAAAGGACGCAGACGACGATGCAAATTTCCTGAAGAGCGACACGGCACGAACGGAGTTGGGAAAACTCAAAGGGAATGAAGGCGACCAGAACTATGAGATCCCGGCAGGTACGGACCTCGCTAAATTCCAAACGGTGTCGATTTATTGCGAACGCTTCAACGCAAATTTCGGCGCAGCTCCGCTGGAGAAGTTCTGACTCGCGGAAATTGACCGCTTGTGGAATCAGCCAAGCTGGACCTAAACAATTTCAATACCTGAGAGGGGGTGAACCGTGAGTGACAGCGTGGATTCCAGGCTTTCGGGTAAGAAGTGGATCTTGATAGGCATCGGAGTGCTGGTCCTCGTGGCCGTATGGTGGGCTTTTCGTCCAGAGAAGCTGTGGGTCAATGTCAAAGTCAATGAGCCCGCGCCGTCTGGCGCAAGCGCCGATCTCCAACCTCTCTACACGGGGCTGATGATCGGTAGAGCGCATCCGACGAGCGGCCGCGCTTCAATCTATCAAACGCTCGACGGCAAGCGCGACCTGCGCCTGACCGATTTCATGACGTCGAATGGTCCAGACGTTCATGTGCTGCTTGCTCAAAGCACTGATGAGAACCTCAAGAAAGACTTTGTTAAGCACGAACTCAATAGTGTCGAATTGGGCGGGTTGAAAGCGAATCAGGGGGATCAAACCTACGATCTCCCTGATTCGGCAGACCTGAGCAAGTACGACGCAGTAGTCGTTTATTGTGAGCGATTTCATGTTGTGTTCGGCTTAGCGAAGCTTGAGAAGTTTTGAGTGTCATTCAGGCGCTGGAAATCTGCGCGAGAAATCAGAGAAGCGGAGGAGAGGATTTTATGAGCGATGGGACGTCACGAACAGCGACAAAGCGCCCACCGTCGGGCCAGGACGACGCCAGATTCAACGTACCTGCTACATCCCTCCATAGGGTCGAAGCCGATGGCGTCCAGGTGTTTTATCGCGCGGCCGGCAAAGTGGACGCGCCCGTGGTTCTCTTGTTGCACGGATTTCCAGCCTCATCTTTCATGTTCCGCGAACTCATTCCGCGCCTGGCCAATGATTACCGCGTGATCGCGCCAGACCTTCCCGGTTTCGGATTTACCGAGGTGCCGTCGGAACGCCAATATTCGTACACCTTCGATGGATTGGCTCTGACGATCGACGCTTTCACGCAAGCACTCAAGATCGGCCGCTACGCAATCTATGTGTTCGATTATGGAGCGCCCACCGGTTTCCGTCTGGCGATGGCTCACCCCGAGCGGGTCACTGCGATTGTTTCGCAGAACGGGAACGCCTACGAAGAGGGACTTGGTGACGCCTGGGGCCCAATCCGAAAGTATTGGGCGTCACCCACAGCAGAGAATCGCGACATACTCCGCCAAACAATTCTGACGGCGGGAGGAACTCGCTGGCAGTATACCCACGGCGTAGCGAATCCGGAGGCTGTTCCGCCTGAGTCATACACGTTGGACACGGCTTTGCTCGAACGGCCTGGGAACAAGGAGATTCAGCTCGATTTGTTTCTGGATTATGCGTCGAACCTGAAGCTTTACCCGAAATTCCAGGAATATTTTCGTAAATCGAAACCGCCTTTGCTTGCGATCTGGGGCAAGAACGATCCTTTCTTCATTCCCGCGGGAGCGGATGCCTTTCGAAAGGACCTGCCGAACGCAGGGGTGCAATTCTTCGATACTGGACACTTTGCGCTTGAAACCCACGTCGTAGAAATTGCCGCTGCAATGAAGCACTTGTTCTCCGCGAATGGTGTCGGCCGGCTGAAAGCAGAACGAACGGCTTGACGGTGAATGCCTTTTGCAGATTCCTGACAGAAGGTAATCGGGAGAAGGAGAGGATATGGAACGTCGAAGATTTCTTGGTGCGCTCACAGCTGCATCGGTGGGCGTAGCTCTCAAAGGCTCTCTCACTAGATATGCAGGGGCGCAAGACGCGGCACCGGCGACCGCGAACTCGCAGGCTTCCAAGAAGAGTGAATTTCCTCCGAACTCAACCATAATTTTGGTGCACGGGGCGTGGGCCGACGGCTCGTGTTGGCGCAACATCATTCTGCCTTTAGAACGGCACGGTCTTCACGTCATCTGCGCCCCGATCCCACTCACCTCCCTAACCAACGACGCTACCGCTTTGAGCCAGGCGCTGGAGCGGACGAGCGGCCCGGTGGTCCTGGTGGGACACGCCTACTCGGGCGCCGTGATTGCGGCGGTGCGGGAAGACCGAGTCAAGTCTCTGGTCTATATCTCGGCGCTCGCGCCGGATGAGGGCGAGACGGTTGCCAAGGTGTTCTATCTCAATCCATCGCATCCCGAAGCGCCGAAGTTGGCTCCCGATTCCCATGGCTTCATATGGATGGCGGACGATGGGTTTCGCCGCGCCGTTGCCCATAAGGCTTCCCTCGACCAAACAAAGATCGCCACAGCTGTGCAACGTCCGATCGCGGTTCAGTGCATTCAAGAGCCAGCCCCGACGCCGGCATGGAAAACGACGTCATCGTGGTTCCTGATCGCCGAAGAGGATCGCATGATTAACCCGAAGACGCTGCATTTCATGGCCGATCGCATGCGCGCGAAAGTCCATTCCTACCGTGTGGACCACAGCCCGATGTACACGGAGCCCAATCTTGTGACCAACATAATCCTCGAAGCGGCGCGTGAAACCTTGGCGTCCTAGGTTCTTGCCGAAACGAGCATTCAATTTCTTGTTGGAAGAGGCAGGGACATGGGCAATACAAAATCTGTCGCTATCGTCACCGGCGCAAGTCAGGGCATAGGCCGAGCCACCGCTCTCCGGCTGGCGCGCGATTTCTCAGTCATCGCGCTGCTCGCAAGAGACCAGGACAACCTGGAGAAAACTGCGGCAGAAGTAGGGTCTCTCGGAGCCGAAGCCACGGTCTTTGCTCTCGACCTGCGCCAACCGCAATCGGCGAAAACCATTATCGATGGGACTCTCGAACGCTTTGGCAGAATCGATGCGCTGCTCAACATCGCCGGCGCAGTCCCTCAGATCGATTTGTTTCAGATGACCGACGTGCAGTGGGACGACGGCATGGAGCTTAAGTTCCACGGCGCCCGCCGCTTGACGATCCGGGCATGGGATGCACTGAAAGCCTCGAATGGATCTGTCGTGTTTATGTCGGGAAGCGCAGCTTTTGTCCCCAAGCCCGGCTTTGCCGCAGTCGCGGCGATCAACGCAGCCATCAACGCTTTAGCGAAGGCATTCGCAGAACAAGGAATCAAAGACGGCGTGCAGGTCAACAGCGTGTCTCCTGGTGCGGTGATGACCGGACGCCGGCAATCGTTCTTTGAAAAGTGGGCGCCTGCTCACAACCTTACAGTGGAGGATGCAATCAAGAAATTCCCCGAGCAAGCTGGCATCAGCCGCTTTGGAAAGCCAGAGGAGATTGCCGACCTGATGAGTTATCTGGTATCCCCGGCGGCGAAGTGGATGACCGGAACTTCTGTTCGCATGGACGGCGGCGAGACCAAGGGCATTTAGCCATGCGTCATTCGAACGAGGAGCAAGCGATGGAACGTCGTAGTTTTCTTGGTGCTGTCACCGGCGCCTCTCTCGGTGTCCTTTTAGAGGGCTCTTTCAACGAATTCGCAAGAGCGCAAAATCTCATACCGGCTGGCTTATACGAAACCTCTCAAGTTGAAGTTTCAGGAAATACTATTTTCGTGCGCTGGTACGGAAAAGGACCGGCCATTCTCCTGGTGCACGGTTTCCCGCGCTCGAGCCTGATGTGGCGATTTCTCGCACCGAAGCTTGCCGAGAACCACACCGTAATCTGCGTAGACCTGCGTGCCTACGGCCGCAGCGGGATACCCGATTCCAGGGACGACCACTTTCCATACTCAAAGCGCGCAATGGCGAAGGAACTCGTTGAGGTTATGGAAAAACTTGGCTTTCCAACCTTCACACTGATCGGCCACGATCGCGGAGGACGCGTTTCCTATCGGCTGGCCCTGGACCACCCGAAGAGCGTGGAGCGTCTCGCTGTGTTCGACGTGATTCCGATTCTCGAAGCCTGGAGCCGGTCAGACGCGCGCTTCGCACAGACTTACTGGCCTTGGATTCTGCTTTCGCAGAAGGAGCCACTTCCAGAGAGTTATCTGCTCGGCGCTCCCGCGGCCGTTTTCCATAACCCATTCGGCCAAGGTTCCTTCGGTCCGGAGATTCTCGATGAATATGTTCAAACTTATCGTGATCGGGCGCGCGTTCATGGAATCTGCGAGGAATATCGAGCCGCCGCGACGATCGATGTCGAACACGATCGCGTGGATAAGAAAGCGTCACGGCAAATCGAATGTCCCATGTTGCATCTTTGGGCCGAAGGCGGTCCGCTCGACCGCTTTTATGCGGAAGACGGCGGTTCGCTCGGTATTTGGCGCCAATGGGCTCCGCACGTGCAAGGGCAGGCGATGAAGGGCGGCCACTTTTTTCCCGAGGAGAATCCTGACGACACCGCAGTTCTCGTCAAGCAATTTCTCTCGGCCTAAGCCAACGATCGCTAACGTTGGTGCTGCCAACTTCGAGAGGGACTAGCTCCAGATGCCCGAAGTAAAGAAATAAGGATTTGGTGCAAACGATTCAGCCCGCGAGCCTGCGACCGACGCACACAACGCAGAATCAATAGGATCGGACCCTGCGCGGCACGCGCCACTCAAGGCCTCGCTTGCACCGATCTGTCGCTCAGGCGATCTGTCGCCAGGCGATCTGTCGCCAGGCGATCAATCGCCATCTTCGGAACGATCAAACCTAAGCTCATCGCCAAAATGATAGCGATGGCGGTGACGCCATCGGCGATTGTCGCGCTTAGGAGCTCTAACGTCGTGTGCGAGCCGCCGGCAAGTTGTACGAGGCCGCTGGCCATCCTGAATAAGAACACGCCCGGAATCATCGAAACCACGGAGGCGAAGCCGATGGCCGCGAACGGCATGTGCCAACGGCGTGCGACTGGGGTGAGGATCAGCGCGACGACGAGACAAGCCACCAGGGCGCCGATCGGGGCGCTGGCGCCAAGTACATCAAGTAACCACCACCTAAATGCGTGGGCCAGCATGCCGACCGCCACCGGCCAGGCAAACATGTGCAGCGGTGCGGAAAAAAAGACGCTGTAGGCAGCAACGGCGACGCCAGCGGCGATCGTATCCAGCCAAAGGGGCACGGCTCTGCTGCCCTGATCCACCGGGAGAGAAACTCCCAAAAGCGTGAGTCCGAGCAGGAGCCCTACCGAGATCGCTATAACGACGAGTCCGGCAAAGATTATGCGGGCGGCGCCGAGATTGACACGGCCATGGACGAGATCCAACGCGCCATTGAGGACGGGTGGTCCGGGCACCAGGACCATGCCCGGGCAGACTGCGACTAGGCGCAGTGACGAACTCAACTGGTATCGAACCGCGAGCGCCCCGATAATTCCGGCAAGCAAGGCTGCGCCGAATGGTTGCAGGAAGACGTTTGCGCTGTAGCGCGCCAAGCCACGTCGCAGAACGGCGCCGGCTGCCGCACTCACAAATATGAGAGCTGCGGCGTGTAGATGCCGGACACCGAAAATCACCGCCAACGCAGCCGCCCCCGCCCCCGCTGCCAGCGTGAACAGCCAGGTCGGCGCCGGAGGCGATTCTGATGCCGCGCGGATCGTCTCCGGTGCGGCGGTGGGCGCAACTCGACCGGCGGCGAGGTCGTCAATCGTGCGCATCGCAGAAGCCACGCGATTCATGGCCACGCCGGTGGGGTCAGCCGCCACTGCGGAGATCAGTCTGCTACCGCTGGCAGTGTCTTGTGCCAGAAATTGCAGTTCTCCCCAACGCGGAATGATCTTGGCGCGTAACCCGAGAGCGTGGCCCACGCGCTCCGTCGAAGACAAGACCTGCTCTGTCGACTGGCCGTTTACGTATAGAACTCGGGCCACAGCGAGAACAATGTCACCGCGTTCCTCAAGGGTCATAAGGCTAGTGTCGTTATTCCAAGGCTGATCCGTAAAGCACTTTCATGCGGGATCCGGAACGAAATGCGTATCTGCACCTTCCTTGAAGACCACATAAGCCCGTTTCCAGGGCTCGTCATTGATCAAACGCCACTTATGTCCGGAGCCGGTGTGATCCACCGCCAGCAGCACTTCACCCGGATGGATCGTGAACGTCTCGCCGCCCACGGTTGTAAATTCGAGTATGCCGGCCAAGGTGATCACGTATTGAGGGATCGGATCATTGTGCCAGTCAAACGATGAATGCGCCGGCGTCTCCTTGAAAAGGATCGACTCCGCTTCTACCAATTTGTTGCCGTTTACACTGCCACGTACCACGTGCGAATTTCCATCAGAACCGGTGTAGAGACGATACGCTCGAATCATTGTGCAACCTCCTCCATGCTGTTGATGTTCAATACAGCCGCAGTCTCGGCCCGCACTCGACGGCACAGGGCAGCGTCATCGGTAAGAGATTGGCCGTATGAAGGAATCATCTCCTTGAGCTTGCCCAACCATCCCCCCGCGTTTAATTTTCCAGCGAAACACCGCTCGATTACCTGAATCATGATCCACGCCGCGGTGGATGCACCCGGCGAAGCGCCCAGCATCGCGACGATGGAGCGATCGGCCGCTACGACCAGTTCCGTGCCAAATTCCAGGATGCCGCCGTGAGTCGGGTCCTTCTTGATGATCTGTACCCGTTGTCCTGCGACTTCGACCTTCCAATCCTCCGGCTTTGCGTCGGGAAAGAACTCGCGGAGTGCGGCAAACCGCTTCTCCGGTGACTCGATCACTTGGCCGATCAGATACTCCGTGAGAGCCACGTTATCCTTGCCCACTGCCAGCAGGGGCAATATGTTTTCAGGATCGATCGAGCTAAACAGATCGAGATAGGATCCGTGCTTGAGAAACTTCGTCGAAAATCCTGCATACGGACCGAAGAGCAAGGAAACTTTTCCCTCGACGTGGCGTGTATCGAGATGCGGCACGGACATTGGAGGCGATCCTACCGAGGCTTTACCGTACACCTTGGCATCGTGGCGGGAAGCAACCTTGGGCTCATCACAGCGCAGCCAGATGCCGCTCACCGGAAACGCGGCGTACCCCCGCGCTTCTGGAATTCCGGATTTTTGCAACAGCGGCAACGATCCGCCACCAGCGCCGATGAAAACGAATTTCGTTTGGAGATCTCGCTGCTCACCGGTTTTTTCATCCCGAATCTGCAGATTCCATGAATCCTCATCGCGCCGCAGATCTTGCACCCGACTGGAAAAGTAGATTGAGAATCCCGACTTACCGCTCAGCGACTGAAGAAGATTCTTCGTGAGGGCGCCATAGTCCACATCGGTGCCAGTTCGCATTCTCGTCGCCGCCACAACTTCGCTCGGGTCACGCCGTTCCATAACCAACGGAAACCAGCTCTGCATCTGCTTCTTGTCATCGGAATATTCCATGCCGTAATAAAGGGGATGCGCGGAGAGCGCCTCGAAGCGCTTCTTAAGAAACGCCACATTGTCCGCTCCCTGTACAAAACTGCAATGAGGTACCGGATGAATAAAAGACTGAGGATCTTTGATCGCTCTCTTCTTCACCAGATAAGCCCAGAGCTGACGGGAAAGGTCGAACTCGGTATTCACTTGCAGAGCCTTGGAAATGTCGATGCTGCCGTCGCTCCTTGGCGGAGTGTAGTTCAGCTCACAAAGCGCCGCATGGCCGGTGCCCGCGTTGTTCCATGCATTCGAACTTTCCTGCGCCGCACTGTCCAGAACTTCGTGGATCTCAATGTTCAGGCCGGGATCGAGTTCTTTCAGAATCACCGCCAGCGTCGCGCTCATAATGCCCGCGCCGACAAGAACAACATCGGGATGGTTAGAAGTAACGGTTGTCATAGTGGTTCTCCTCAAAAGGCACGATCGTTTTCTCAGCTAGCTTTTGCTACGTACGGGCGGACCATCTTCGCTGGATCGACTACTCGGTCGAACTCGGCTTCGGTTACAAATCCAAGCTTCAGTGCGGCCTGCTTGAGGGTGAGGTCGTTGTCCAATGCGTAGTGCGCAATCTTCGACGATTTGTCGTAGCCAATAACGGGTGACAGTGCGGTCACCAGCATGAGCGAGCGATCCACATATTCCTTGATCTTCTTCAGATTCGGCTTCGTCCCTTCGATCAGGAATTTCCGGAAGTTGGTGCATCCGTCGGTCATGATCGTGATGGAGTGAGTCACGTTGAAGATGATGAGAGGCTTGTAGACGTTCATCTCCAGGTAGCCTCCCGCGCCGCCGAAGCCTACGGCCACGTCGTTAGCCATTACCTGCACGGCGATCATGGTCAGCGCCTCGGCCTGGGTCGGGTTGACCTTGCCCGGCATGATCGACGACCCTGGCTCGTTTGCCGGAATCACCAACTCAGCGAAACCCGCGCGCGGCCCGCAGGACATCAGCCGAATGTCATTGGCAATTTTGTAGAGCGAAACCGCGAGAGTGCGAAGCGTGCCCGAAAGCTGTACCAGCGCATCATGCGCCCCCTGCACCGCATATTTGTTTGACGCACTGACGAAGGGCAGGTTCGTCAGCTTCGCAATTTCGGCAGCGGCCGCTTCGCCGAATCCGGGAGCTGCATTGATGCCGGTTCCTACCGCTGTTCCGCCAAGCGCGAGGCGGTACACGCTTTTCAAAGCATCTTCGATGCGCTCTAAGTTGTCACTCAGCATTCCCGAGTAACCCGACCATTCCTCGCCCAGCGTGATCGGAGTGGCGTCCTGCATATGGGTGCGCCCGATCTTCACAACGTCCTTCCATTCCTCGACCTTCGCTGCGATCGAATCGCGCAGGGCCTTCATCGCGGGTATCAGCCGCTCCTTCACGTTCACGGCCGCTGCTATGTTCATTGCGGTGGGAAAAGAATCGTTGGAGGACTGCGACATGTTGACGTGGTCGTTGGGATGGACTGGCGTCTTACTCCCGAGCGGTGTCTTTGCCAGTTGGCAACAGCGGTTGGAAATTACCTCATTCACGTTCATGTTGAATTGCGTGCCGCTGCCGGTCATCCAGACATGCAAAGGAAACATATCCTCATGTTGGCCCGCGAGAATCTCGTCGCACGTCTGGACAATGAGTCTGTGCCGCTCGTCGTCGAGCCGCCCTCCAGCATGGTTGGCATTGGCGGCGGCTTTCTTCAGAGTTGCGTATGCCGCGATCATCTCCCGCGGGATCAGATCGTGGCCGATGCTGAAATGTTCAAGCGACCGTTGCGTTTGTGCCCCCCACAGCTTGCTGCTGGGCACATCGACTTCTCCGAGACTGTCGGTTTCCTTGCGTATGCCCAATACCGTCACATTGCTGGCTGTATTCATTGCGCTCACTGTCTTTTCCTCCTTAGGGCTTCCTCAATAGCAACCTCCCTGCATCCAGACTCGTCCCGCTCCACGAGCAGTTTCATCGACATGTAGATGTGTGATGTTGGGGGCACATCACGAGATACGCGTATTTTTGGGTCGCACCGAAGGCCGGGCATAATAGCTCGGTGTAATGGAGGTTCCAAAGTCAGGACGAGTTCTGCTGCACTCTGAAGTTGTTTGGCGAATGGACCTTACCGAAAGTGAAGAACGCCCATCGTTGCACTTTTCGACAAAGTGTCGAGCGTAGGCCTGTCTGGCGATTGACAGAATGACCCTATTTTTGGACGGCCCTTGCGTTCTTGAGGAAGTTAAGAACCCACGCCACGACGAAGCGGTCAGAATTGGGCACTACAAGGTTGGCTGGCGCGCGCTCGACTCGCTGTCGGGACATGGGGGACAGAAATCAACGCGATCACGAAGCGTTTGCAGCGCTGGCAGGGTGGTGAGCGCGCCGCGCGATCTCGCTTTCTCGTTCTTCCGCGCGGCGCCGTTCACCATGCATGGCTAACGTTGTCAGGGCCTTGCAAGCATGACAAGTACCGTGAGCAACGGTCTTCGGGGCAGCCTAGTCACCTGCGCAAGTCACCCGATTGTTCCAGTCCACGTAAGCGCCCTGAGGATTTGCCCTCCAGGCCCAGACGTGCAACTCAAAGAACGCAGGGATGTTGAAGCGGTTTGGGCTATCAACGAATTGAAAGACCTGACCCTCAAGTACGGGAGGATTGTTGTTATGACTCTTCAGCCACGCGTCCGCAAAGACTATGAACTCGACGCCCACCAGCCGCATGCCTCCGTTCGATGGTTCGTAGATCAAGGCTTGCGGTTGTGAGGCATCAATCTCGCCTGCGGTGAGCAAGGTGCCGCTGACGTAGTGCACGCCCATGGCGCCATGATCCTGGCCGGTAACGCAGCCGAGGAAAGGCGCGTAACCGGCGGCGGTGGCAGCATTGACGTTGAGGTACTTCTGCGTGGCGTCGCGAACCAGTCGAACGAGACTGGGCGGCGTGGAGGTGGAGTCCTGCTGCATTTCATGCTGCGCCAAGGCAAAGGACGAAAGCGCCAGAACGGCAACAAATAGCGCACACGGATGCGATGTCTTAAACAGTTTGGTTTTCATTCATTCTCCTTTTTCTGAGCGCAAATTGAAGATTTTTCCAGGTGGAAACTTCTTGTGCTCTATCTCTAACAGCGCAATGACGGGGCAAATCTGATCACGGGTTGTGTAATTTTTCTCTCGAAGCAGAATTGCGTGCCCGGCGGCCCTTCCGGTTGACATCCGACCCGGACATGGCTACGCTAGCTTCCAACCGCTTCCCCCTCTTGGGACCTCTTTTGCAGCGGAACTCTACAGATCAGATAACGAGACTCTTGCAGGGCTGGCAGGGTGGTGACCGCGCCGCGCTAGATGCCTTGGTGCCAGTGGTTTACAAGGAACTGCGCCGCCTGGCGCACTGCGAATTGCGCAAGGAGCGTCCTGACCACACGCTGCAGAGCGCAGCGCTGGTGCATGAGGCTTATTTCCGGCTGGCTGGGCAGGTTCCTCCGCAGTGGGAGAGCCGCACCCATTTTTTCGCAATTGCGGCCCAACTTATGCGCCAGATCCTGGTGGACTACGCTCGCCGCCGTCGCGCCTCCAAACGTGGCAGCGGCGCCTGCATGCTCACACTGGATGATGCCGCGGCGCTGCCCCGAGGCAAAGATGTGGACATCGTCGCGGTCGACGATGCCCTTAATACGCTGGCTGAGATCGATCCCCGGCAGAGCCGCGTAGTGGAGTTGCGTTTCTTCGCCGGTCTTTCGCTGGAGGAAACCTCCGAAGTGATGGGGATTGCGACTGCAACGGTGCAGCGCGACTGGACTGCGGCCCGCGCCTGGCTGCATCGGGAGATTTCCCGGAAGCCCGTTTCCGCGAGGCCCGTTTCAACGAGGCCCAGAGCATGAGTTCGGAACGCTGGGAACGGACCAAAGAAATCCTTGAGCAGGCCCTGCGGCTGGCTGCCGGGGAACGGCAAGGCTATATTGAGTCGGCGTGTGGGTCGGATACCGATCTGCGCGGCGAAGTGGCATCTTTGATCGCGTCTTACGAGGAGGCCGGAAGCCAGTTCCTGCGTACGGCCGCGCCGGATGTTCTGGACGTGGCCCCAGTCCGCGCGCTCGCCTCCGGTACGAAGCTCGGACAGTACGAGATCATCGAACTGCTCGGCGCCGGAGGCATGGGCGAGGTATACCGGGCGCGGGATGCACGGTTGGAACGCATGGTTGCGATCAAGATTCTGCCCGCTGCATTCTCGGCAGACAGCGACCGGCTGCAGCGCTTTGCGCAGGAAGCTCGCTCGGCGTCTGCTCTCAATCACCCCAATATCGTTACCATCTATGAACTCGGACACGACGGTTCCACTCACTACATTGCGATGGAGTTGGTGGAGGGGCAGACGCTGCGCCAGTTGCTTGTCTCGGGACTGCTGCCCATAAGAAAAACAATTGAAATCGCGGCGCAGGCCGCTGACGGGCTGGCCAAAGCCCATGAGGCGGGCATCGCGCACAGGGATCTGAAGCCCGAGAACCTGATGGTTTCTCACGATGGACTGGTCAAAATCCTCGATTTTGGGGTGGCGAAGCTTGCGCCGGCAACTCGAGAGCCACCAGATATGCGCTCTACCTCCGCAGGGCTGACGCCATCCGGAGTGGTCCTGGGAACCGTGGGATACATGTCACCGGAACAGGCGGGTGGTAAGGGAGTGGATTTCCGGTCTGATCAGTTTTCATTCGGCCTGGTGCTCTACGAGCTGGTCACCGGGAAACGCGCGTTTGAGAGACAGACGGCAGCGGAAACATTGGTGGCTATTCTTCGGGAACAGCCCGGACCGATCGGAATGCAAAACCGCGATGCCCCGGCTCCGCTGTGTTGGGCGATCGAAAGGTGCCTGACGAAAGAGCCCGATAAGCGCTATGTCTCGACCCGGGATCTCGCGCGGGAACTTGCAGCTATACGCGACCGCTTCTGGGAGAAGCCGGCTAAGCAGGCGGAAGCCCGCCCGGCCAATCTTCCTGTGCAGCGGACCGGGTTTGTAGGACGGGAGAAAGAAGTAGCTGCCGCCAAAGAACTCCTGCTGCGTCAGGATGTGCGCATGGTCACGGTCACGGGTCCGGGCGGGATTGGCAAGACACGGCTCGCGGTGGAGGTGGCGAGTGCCCTGGTTGAACGCTTTACTGGCGGCACTCATTTTGTTCCGCTGGCCTCGCTCAACGATCCCAGCTTGATCGCTTCCGTGATCGCTCAGACGTTGGGGATACGGGAGGCGGGAGGGCAGTCGCCGCTCGAGATACTCAAGGGGAACTTGCAAGATCCGTCGTGTGCACCAATGCTGCTCCTGCTGGACAACTTCGAGCATCTGGTGCAGGCGGCGCCTACCGTGGCAGAGCTGCTGGCTGCGGGGCCCAGTCTTAAGATTCTAGTAACGAGTCGCGCTGCGTTGCACTTATATGGGGAACATGAATTTCCGGTGTCGCCGCTGGCGCTGCCGGATTCGCGGTCGAAGCCCTCGGTCGAGGTTCTGTCACAGTGCCCCGCGGTTGCGTTATTCGTCCAACGCGCCGGCGCTGTGAAGCCGGATTTTGAACTGAACCGGGATAACGCAGCCACCGTCGCCGAGATTTGCGCCCGGTTGGATGGCCTGCCTCTCGCGATCGAGTTGGCAGCCGCCCGGGTCAAAGTCCTTTCTCCCTCTTTAATCTTGACGCGGCTGGCGAGCCGGTTGCAGCTGTTGACAGGCGGCGCGCGGGATATGCCGCAACGGCAGCAGACGCTTCGGGCGGCCATCGATTGGAGCTACGATCTCCTGACCGCTGCCGAACAAAAGCTCTTCCGAAGATTGTCGGTGTTCGTGGGCGGATGCACGCTGGAAGGCGCTGAAGCCGTGTGCAACGCCAAGGGCGATCTCGATCTGGATCTGCTCGACGGTATGGCATCCCTGGTGGACAAAAGCCTGGCGCAGAAGGTCGAGCCATCCAAGGGTGAATCGCGCTTCGTGATGCTGCAAACGATTCGCGAGTACGCTCTGGAAAAACTCGATGCGAGCGGCGAAAAGCCGTTGACGAAGCGTGCTCATGCCGCCTACTGCCTCGTGCTGGCAGAAGAAGAGGCTAGCGAGCAGGCCGGCGCGGAAGAGACGAAGTGGTCGGATCACTTCGCGCGCGAACATGACAATTTTCGCGCGGGCCTCGAATGGCTCATAGAAACCGGAGACGCGGATTGGGGCCTGCGGCTCGGGACGGCGCTGTTTCGGTTTTGGGAGATTCGCGAGTATCTGGCCGAAGGCAGGGACCAACTCAATAAGCTGCTCAAACTTGCGGGAGCAGCAGCTCCCACAAAGGCGCGGGCGCGCGCTCTCTTCGCCGCCGGAGTGCTCGCCGGGGAGCAGGGAGATTACGCCTCGGCAGACAAGCTTATCAACGAAAGTCAGGACATCGCTCTTCAGTCGGGGGACAAAAAGGGTGTCGCCGTCTCTCTCAACGCGCTGGGGGTCATCGCTCGCGACCGGGGCGATGTCACGCGGGCGCATATTTTGTTCGAAGCAGCACTTGCGTTGTGGAGAGAACTTGGCGACCCGAAGGTCGTCGCTCGGGCTCTCAGTAATCTGGCCAACGTCCTCAAGTTGCAGGGAGACTATGAACGCGCCAACGCCCTGCACGTAGAATGTCTTTCGATCTTCCAGGGACTGGGAGATCGTACTGGTATGGCCTGGTCGCTGAACTACCAGGGAGATGTGGCTCGTGATCATGGCGATACCGCCGCCGCCCGGACATTGTATGAACAAGGGCTGGGAATCTTTCGGGAACTCAGCGATCCCTGGGGCATCGCCGGGACGCTCGCTGACCTGGGGAGGCTGGCGGTAGGGCAGGGAGATTATTCCACTGCGCGCTCTCTCTACGGCGAAAGCATAAAGCTTTTCCAGGAGATTGATCATAAACGCGGAGTTGCGCGCCTGCTGGAGTGCTCGGCGTGTCTGGCGGCTGCTCAACTCGATGCGGAGCGTTCGCTGCGGCTGGCAGGTGCCGCGGCGGCGCTGCGGCAAAACATCGGCGCTCCGCTCACACCGGCGGAACAAGCGAAGCTACAAGGAAATCTGCAGCCAGCCCGGGAGGCTTTGACCGACACTGTAAGTACGCAGGCCTGGTTAGCAGGATGGGCTTTGCCGGTCGAGAAGGCTGTTGAAGAAGTGCTGATGCCCGAGACCTCGTCTCCTTTGCGTTAGTTGTGGGGAGGTCTGGTCCGGTTGGCGCTGATTAGCGAAAGAAAGTCGTCAACCGTAAATGTTCGACCGGTGCTTACCGAGCGATTCGTTTATGCCGCGATTCGGTTACACGGCCATTCGCTTAACCAGCCATCGTCGGGTCGAGAAGTCGCCGCACCGCGGAGACGCGGTTGGCAGGAATGCCCACGCGCATGGCGTGTTCCTGGATGGTCGCTTCGTCCGGGGCGAGGTAGACGCAGTACACCTTGTCGCCGGTTACGTAGCTATGTAGCCACTGAATCTCCGGACCCATTGCTTTCAGAACATTGACCGACTTCTGTGAGATTTCCCGCAATTGGGCCTCGGATAGATTACCGGCTCCCGGGACTTCGCGTTCGATGACGAATTTGGGCACGAGCACCCCCTGACGTGCACCGATGCTAGCATAGAGCGGCTTCAAGACGCACGGCCAAAGCGTCTCGATCCGCAAGAGTGACGCGGCAATATTAAAGAGGGAGGTCCCCGTGGATATTCGATCACTTCAGAAGCCGTTCAAGGAAAAGTATCGCAATGATCCGAACACCTCGAAAATCACACTCCGTGCGAAAGGTGGACAGACCGATGTTCCGGTGGCATGCTCCGTCGATATCGGACGTGCCATCTACCAGGCCGAAGCGCACAAAGGAGTTGGAGGCGCCGGTGCGGGAGCCTGTTCCGGCGATCTCTTGCTTGGAGCTTTGGCAGCGTGCGCGCAGATCACATGTCAGATGGTGGCCGCAGCAATGGGGATACCGACCGAAAGCATCGAGGTAACGGTGGAGGGAGACTTGGATCTCCGAGGAACTCTCGGCATTTCGAAGGACGTCCCGGTTGGCTTTGAGAGCATCGATCTTCATTTTGATGTCGCCGCCCCTACGGCGACAGCGGAACAACTGCGCGCCTTGCAGGAGAAAACAGAGCAGTATTGCGTGGTCATGCAAACCTTACTGCGGCCGCCGACTGTGCAGACTAAATGGGCGGGCGCGACTGGACAACCACAATGAGCGATGCCGAAGACAATTTTCGGAGCCGGGGACGAGGTTCAGGGATTACCGTCCTGCGGCTTTTTCACCTCGAAGGACCATGCAAGTGGAAGACGATTTCGCAACCAATCGGTTCTGCTCGTCGGTGATGACGCATTCGACGTAGCCCACTGTGCGGCCGCGCTGCACGACGGTTCCTTCGGCTTTGAGTTGCGTCTGCCAGACCGGGCGAAAGAAATTAATTTTGAGTTCGACCGTAGTGAAGGATTCCTCTGGCGCGAGTGTACTCGCAAACGCAATTCCCATCGCGGCATCGGCAATGTCGCAAAGAATACCGCCGTGTAGGGTCCCCATGGGATTTGAATGCTGTGGCCCAGCTGACAAGACGACCGTAGCCCGTCCGTCAGCAATGTCTTTCGCCTCAAATCCGATCAGGCGTGCGACGGCCACATCGTTCGTCTTTGCCCGCCTCTGAAAGTCGGGTTGTGAGGGAGCTTCTTGGTTACTCATGATTTCTGCGAGCCCGTCGCGTCCCGGAAGTAAGAGCCATTTGTGCGCGTAATTATATCCTGCGTCGCATCTTGAATCGGGTGCGGCCGGCTTTCGTGCGAAGGGGCTAGACTGACATCGAGCTCCTCTACATCATTTCGGTTGTGAACGCCTGTAAATGTCGGGAAGCATTGAAGGTCAAGGTGTTAATTTCCCAGTTGTGAGGTAATCCTGAGAAGGAATACCAAACGCGTCGGCGACGCGATTGAAGAAAGCGAACAACGCTGTGATGTATACAGCCTCTGCGATCTGTTCTTCCTTCCAGCCTGTTACTCGCAGTTTCTCAACATCGTCCGCAGTGGAGCGGTAAGCAGCGCGAGTGATCAGTTCCACATATTCCAACAGCGCGCGCTCCGCTGGCGTCAGGCCCGCGTCGTCAAGCTTGCCTTCGACGACGGCCTGCACACATTGAACGGATGCTCCCTGAACCCGCAGGAAGTAGGCATGGCTGTCGAGTCAATACGGACACCGGTTCAGATAGGACACGTAGCTGGCGATCATCTCTTTGTGGCGGCGCGAGAGATGTCCTTCCGAAAAGTGGACCGTGTTTCCTAGATCGATCACGCGCCGCAGGAAGTCGGGGCGCGCTCCGAAGCATTTGATGATGCCAGGGACCTGTTGTCTTCCTGACCCGGCTCGCCAAAAGTCGTAAGCCGCGGCGGTTTCGTCGGTGGCTTCAGCATCTTCAATGATTCTGATTTTGGTGGCTGGCTTTGCGGCCGGGGTGCCATCTGCTCGCGGCGAATCCTTCGCATCGTTATCAGCATTCATATCATTCGTATCGTTCGTATGCGCGGGTTACTCCTCATTTCAGAGTCCCAATGTTCTGCCCACGGCTGATTGAGACGAGCGTGATGAAGACAAACAGGAGTGGCGACAAAGTTAGCTGGAGGAAAGTCGCCACGCAATAATGCGAAAACACTACGGACGACTTTCTTTTCCCGCGGCGATCGAACCTGATACTACTTTCAGATTATTGACCCGACTGCAAACCCTCCCTATAGTCGCCGCACTTCACTCTGTGGGCGAGTTCTCGCGCGCGTTCTCCAAGACGTTCGACGAGAAACAGTTTGCGAAATCAATTGTGATTCGTGAGGACAAATGGGGAGAAGCATGCCTAACACAAAGGCCCTGACGTTGTTCCTGATCGTCCTTTTTGCGAGTTTGAATGCCGCCGGGCAGCAAATCACAGGAAACATTCGCGGAACCGTGATCGATCCGAGCGGCGCTATTGTCCAGGCTGCTACGGTCACTGCAAAGCAGATCGAAACCGGCCTGACTCGTGAGGCGGTCACGGATCGTCAAGGAGAGTACATACTTGTCGAACTCCCGATCGGGCATTACCAGTTAGAGATTCAGGCGAAAGGTTTCCAGAGATACTTGCAGCAAGGAATCTCGCTGGATGTCAACGAAACGGCGACGGTCGGGATTCACCTCAAGCTCGGGTCGGAGACGCAACAGGTTGAAGTGAATGCCAACGCGGCTCTAGTGCAGACCACAGTCAGCAGTCTCGGGCAAACCGTGATGGAGCACGAGATTCTCGACCTTCCGCTGGACGGCCGCAATTTCTCGCAGTTGGGCCTGCTTCAGCCCGGCATTGTGCCCCTGACGCCCGGACTGCTCGAAGCCGGCGGTCCGGCACGAGAGGACCAGGCCTACGCAGTCGACGGCCAGCGGCCCGAATCGAACAATTTTATGATTGATGGCGCCGACAATGAGAGCTCCGTGGACGGAGGATTTGTTCTCAAGCCGCCGATCGACGCGATTGCCGAGTTCAAAATTCTCAGTCATAACGCGAATGCGGAGTTCGGGCGCAACACGGGTTCCACGACGAATATCGTGACGCGGTCCGGCTCCAATTCGTTTCATGGGGCCGCGTGGGAATTTCTGCGCAACGACGCGATGGATTCGTCCGATTACTTCACGCAAAGCGTACAGCCGCTGAAGCAGAACCAGTTCGGCGCCACTTTCGGCGGACCGATCAGTAAAGAAAAGACATTTTTTTTCGGATATTACGAAGGCTTCCGCAACCGGCAGGGCGAGACTGTGCCGGCGACAGTGCCATCGGCAGCGGAGAGGACGGGCAACTTCGGGGAGGAGTGCACCGACATCCCTGGGGACTCCTTTGTGGACGGGATCTGCACCAACCAACAAAGCGGTATGCCCGACTTTAACGGGCAACTTCTCAACTTCGCCATGGGCCCGGCGCCGGTTCCAATCCCGAACAACCAGCTGACTTCCATCGATCCGACGGCGACGAATGTCCTGCCGCTTTTTCCCTTGCCGAATGTGGGCGAAAATGGATTCATCGCCACTCAGACGTTGATCGAGAACAACAACCAATTCGGAGTGCGTCTGGATCATTATCTTTCGAGCACTGACACACTGAATTTCCGCTATATGTACAGCAGCGGTCCGACGACCGATCCTCTGTCGCCGGTGGGCGCCAATGTTCCTGGTTTTCCGGTTGGAGAATATGACCGGGCGCAGAACTTTGTCGCGCAAGAAACCCACGTCTTTTCGCCAACCATCATCGGCCTTGGACGTTTTTCCTATCTTCGCAACACATTTCTGCTCGACGAGCACTTGAATCACGAGTCGCCGGCGGACCTGGGCTTTCAGTACGCTCCGACTTTGCCATCGGCCGCCGGACCGCCGTTTATACAGGTCGGCGGATACGCCTCGGTTGGCGACCCCATCACGGGACCACGCAACACGTTTCAAAATACGTTTGATCTCTCCGGCTCCCTGAGCTGGATTCACGGCCGCCACGAGTTGAAGTTCGGCGGAGGCTACCGGCGCGATCAGATCAACGCCTTGCAGGGCATCGCCAGCAATGGCTTTTTCGTGTTCGCCAACTTCCCGTACAGCGATGGCTTCGCCAGCTTCCTGACTGGCAATCCGGTGGTCTTTCTGCAGGGCGGAGGCGACTTCGCTCGGGAAATCCGTGACCGCGCTCTGGACGCTTACGCCCAGGATACTTACAAGGTCAATTCCCGTCTGACCTTCAACCTCGGACTTCGATACGAACTGCCCTTCCCCTCGACCGAGAATCACAACGAAGTGAATCTCTTCGTGCCCGGAGCGCAATCGACGGTCGTGCCGAACGCTCCCGCAGGACTGCTTTATCCCGGCGATCAGGGCGTGCCAAGGGGCTTGATTCCAACGCAGAAAACCGCCTTCGCACCTCGTTTCGGTTTAGCATGGGACCCGCGTGGAGACTCCAAAACGGTGGTCAGTGCGGCCTACGGAATTTTCTACGAGCCGTTCTATACCGGCGAAGGCGGGCCGCTGCAGGATCCCGTCAGCTCGCCTCCTTACCTCAAGACGCAGCAAATCAGTTTCCCCGTCGACTCGTTCGCGAATCCGTTCTATACTCCGAATCCTTTCAGTCAGGCCTTCCCCGAGCCGATGACGCTGCTCGTAGTCGCCCGCAACCTGCACTTGCCCTACGCGCAGGATTGGAATCTGAACATTCAACAGTCTTTCGGCCAGGACTGGCTCTTTCAGATCGGGTACGTGGGCACCACTGGTGTGAGGCTGCCGCGATTCATTGAAGGCAATCCGCCAGTCTTTGTCCCCGGCTTGGACACGACAAGCCCTGGCTGCTCGGTGGCAACCCCGTGTCAGATCTCCACCGAAAACAATGTGAACCAGAGGCGTCTGTATTCCGGATGCACCCTGGCGAATCCGAACAATTGCGTCTACAGTTCAGTCGGTGAGATCGCCGGCATCGCGAACTCCAGCTATAACGCGCTGGAGACCAGCCTGCGAAAACGCTTCAGCCACGGGCTTTCGTTCCTTGCTTCCTATACCTGGGCGCATTCCATTGATGATGTTTCTTCCTTCAACATTACCGGCTCTGCTTCGCAACCCGTTGCCGGAGAAAACGATCTGGCACAAAATCCATTTGATCTTGCGGCTGAGCGCGGCCGGTCCATGTTCGACGCCCACAATCGTTTTGTGCTGAGTTATCAGTGGGCCTTGCCATTCCTGCAACACTCCAATACTTGGTACGGGCGCGTTTTCGGCAACTGGCAACTGAACGGAATCTTGACTGCCATGAGTGGCGGGCCATTCACGGTATTCGATTCGAACGATGTTTCGCTACAAGGGCAGGCCCCGGAAATCACAGGCTTCTCCGCGAATCGCCCCAATGTGATTGGCAATCCGAATTCCGGCCCTCGGAGGCCACAGGAATGGTTCAACGTTGGCGCCTTCCAGCAACTCCAGCCCGACCCTCTCGGCCGGTTCGAAGTTTTCGGAGATGAAGGCCGCAATGTAGTCCAAGGCCCAGGATACGTGAACTGGGACGCCTCGGCGTTCAAGAACATTCGACTGACGGAATCAAAAGAGCTTCAATTCCGCGGCGAATTGTTTAACGTGCTGAACCATACCAATTTCCGGTTGCCGGTCAGTGACATCGAATCGCCGACTTTCGGGCAAATCCAGTCGGACGTTAGCCCAAGAGTCATCCAAGTCGCGCTGAAGTTTCTTTTTTGATGCTGAAGCTGAGTCCATTCACTCGCATGTTCCTGCTCAGGCTCCTTGCCGTCCTGGTGATTGGGTACGTTTGTTTCGCGACTTATGTCTGGTGGGCGATGCATCAGCCTCCCGAGACTTTCGGGCGGGTGATGGCCAGGATGCCCGGTCCCGTCCCCTTCCTGATCTTTCCCTTTGAAACCGCGTGGCTCCACGCTCGCGCCGGAAAACTTCACGTCGGAGATTCCGCGCCCGACTTCTCGCTGCTCAAGGTGGACAAAAGTGAGCGAGTTCAACTCTCCGCGCTAAACCAGCAGCAGCCCGTGGTTTTGGTATTCGGCAGCTACACCTGACCGCCGTTCCGGCGGGAGGTTCCTGCCCTCAATAAACTCTACGAGCAGTATCACGGGCGGGTTGCTTTCCTGGTTGTCTACATTACCGAAGCGCATCCCAGCGACGTCTGGCAGATGCAGAGCAATATCAAAGACAGCGTTGTCTTTGCCAGCCCGAAAACAGAAGAAGAACGAGCATTCGTCGCCGGGGCTTGTGTGCGGAAACTTGGGATTGAGTTTCCAGCCGTGCTTGACGAGTTTGGCAATTCGACCGAACAAGCCTATACAGGCTGGCCCGATCGTATTTACCTGATCGACTCGCAAGGCCGCGTTGCTTACAAGAGCAAACCTGGACCATTTGGATTTAAGCCTGACCTGTTGGCGGCGGCGCTGGTTCAGACCCTCGGGACGCACGCAAAGGTAGACGGGCGACGGCGCGAGATTGACCCCCGGCGAATGGCTGTGGTGAAATCAGGTCGCGCGTTGTTGAGTCGATTCAATATCCTTGTCACGTTATTGGATTCCGGCGGCAGGAGGCCGCTTACACAATGTCAGAAGTCAACGTTATTGCGAATCAGAAGACGATTATCAAGAATCAGAAGACCATCATCGCCAATCAAGCCGCACTCCGCGCCAATCAGACCACGATCAAGAAGAATCAGGCGGGCATTCTGAAGAACCAGTCGGCTATTCTCAAGAACCAGAGTGCTCTCAACACGATCGTCAAGAATCAGAAAGAGATTCTCTCCCGGCTGAATAAGTGATTCCCGCGCAAGAGTAAGCTGATCATTTTGGCGAGGAAGGCGTCGTGGAGGACTGTCCGGAGCCGGTCTTGGAAAAGACAATGGATCGGACCGAGAGAATGCCTTTGCCTTCTTTCACCGTGATGAACTGATTGGGCTTGATGTCCGGGATTATATCTTTCTGGCCGCTGGGCCAAACAATCTCCAGGCTCACGGTCTTACCGGCTTCCGGTTTCCCCAAGCCGAAAGTTAGCGGCAGTTCGCTTTGCGACAAATAGCTTGAACCGGTCTTCACCGTGGCAAATAGGCGCGTTCCTGTGTTTGTCTTGACCGTGACCTTCGCGCCGATGCCATCGCGGTTCGATCGTGTGCCCACGGTTTTCACACGCAGCATGTCGTTCTGATTTCCATTGTCGTTGCGGAGCAACCGCGCGGGCCCGTTGTTGGCGGTAATCACAAGATCCAAATCACCGTCATTGTCGAAATCTCCGTAGGCCACGCCCCGCCCCACAATCGGACGCTGCAGCGCGACGCCGAGTTTCGTGGTTACTTCCTCAAACTTGTTCTTGCCCAGATTGCGGAAAAGATGCGGCTGCTGGGCATACTTAACTTGTGGCTGCACCACGCTGATATCATCGGAGACATGGCCGTTGACCGCGAGAATGTCGGGCAGGCCATCGAGATCGTAGTCAAAGAAAAATGTGCCGAATGTAAGGGACTTCGTCGATATCCTGCTGATGCCCGTTGCCGGCGCTTCGTCCGTAAACAATCCTGAGCCATCGTTGTGGTAAAGCGCCATCCCCTCGTTGGTGAAGTTGCCGATTACCAGGCTCTGCCAGCCGGAGTTGTCGTAATCAGCCGCATCCGTGCCCATCCCGGCGCGCACCGTACCCGCTTCGCTGTAAGCCACGCCAGCAGCGACTGCCACATCCGTGAAGGTTCCGTTGTGATTGTTGCGATAGAGCTTGTTTGGTTCGGTGTCGTTGGAAACGAAAAGATCGATCCAGCCATCGTTGTCATAATCGAGTAATGCGACTCCAAGCGATTTGCTCGTGGGATCGTAAAGGCCGGCGCGTCGCGTGACGTTCTCAAATGTTCCGTCGCCCTTGTTGTGGAAAAGCGTCGAGCTTTGGCCTTTGTACCGCTGCGGAGTGCAATAAGACTTGTTCTTGTTGTCAAGAGAACAGTATTGATCGGTGTCGATGGACCAGTCGATGTAGTGAGCGACGAAAAGATCCAGCTTGCCGTCGTTGTCATAGTCAAACCACACCGCGCTCGCCGAGAATCCCGGATCGCTCACTCCCGCCTTGGCAGTCACATCGGCAAACTTACCATTGCCCAGATTGTGGAAAAGATGATTGGAACCAACGGTGGTGATGTAAATATCGTCGTAGCCGTCGTTGTCGTAGTCGCCGACGGCGCAGCCGAGCCCGTACATCTCCACCGCGAGGCCCGCCTGCCGCGTCACATCGGTAAATGTTCCGTCTCGATTGTTGTGATAGAGCGCGGGGAAGGATTTGCTGGATTTATGTCCCGGCCAGTCCATGGAATTGACCAGCAGGATGTCCTGCCATCCGTCATTGTCGTAATCGAGAAAGCAAACGCCGCTGCCCATGGTCTCCGGGAGATACTTTTTTCCGAAGGCGCCACTGTTGTGTTTGAAGTGAATTCCCGCTTGAGCGGTGACGTCTGTGAACTCGATGGGACCGGAGGGACGGGAAGGCTTCTCGGGCGATTCGACTGTAGAAGATTGGATTTGAGACGCTGATGGTATAGGTGCCTGCGCCGGGGTCTCCGGAACGGCTTTCGGCTCGCTTGATGTTTTCGGCTTGCAACTCGCCAACGTGAAGAGCGCAATCAGGAGCAGGGAATAGACGACATAGCGCACTGACCGGCCCCGTTTACGAACCGTCACTGAGCCACCGTCAGTTTTGCAGCCCTCGCGCGGCGGGACTCCAGCCAAATCTCGATGAGCATAGCCGTTGGGCCCACGACGAATAGCGCATAAAAAGGTGCGTAAACAACCTGGTATAAGCGCAAGACCATCTCAAACAACGCTACCAGAAACACGACCAGGCATTGACCGCGCTTGGACCGAACCGTGGTCTTCGGATCGGTAATCATGAAAAAAATGAACAGTTGGTAAATGGGACCGGTAATCGGCGCAATCTCCGATTGCCACGGGCTTCCGGTCATCCAGCTGCGTAAGAATGCGAAGGCGACAAACGACGCGACATAAATGCCCGTGATGTGAAATCGCCGCAGCCGCCAGATAATCACCGAGCCCAGCGCCCAGATGACCAGCATCGGCAAAAGGTAATTTCCCCACTGGATGCTCAGCGTGGCCACCGTCTCCGCAGCCAGAAACAGCATCACGGAGATGCCGAAGTTGGACGGATTCCAGATGTGTCGACCCTTCACCCGCAATACATACTTGGATGTGATAGAAATCGCGCTGCACAGCGCGTACGGCCAGAATGCTGGAGACCGCACCAGAATACCGACGCTGATGCCCGAGATATAAGCGCTGGCCGGATGTACCCATTTGTGAAAGAAAATCCGCCCCAGCACGAGTTCGAGCCCGATACTTGTAACGATCGCCAGCAACGTCTTCTGATAGCTCTCAAGAATGCCGAACGACAAGTGCCCGGCCAGCAGAATGCAGGTAATGAAGGCGGGTGCGATGTACCGGTTGTCGAGGCTGAACAGCGACGTCTTCTGAACTGGCGCCCGAGGGGGCTCGGCCGGCGATTGCGGAGGCAATTGGGGAGGCGATTTCGGAGGAAAGACTGGCGCGCTCGTCTGCTGGCTCATGCCGGCTCCTTCATCTTGTGCAATTGATTGGCGGCAGGTTGGTCGATGGTCTGAACTTTGCCCGATGGCCAGCGAATGACGGCTTTCTCAATGTGCGGATTCCTGCCTAGGCCGAAATGCAAACGCCGATCATTCTGCGCGGCGAAACCGCTGCCGCCGGAAACTTCCTGCACCTGCTCCTGACCACTCCAAAACAATGTGACTTGGGCACCGATTGCGCTGCGGTTACTACCGCTGTGATTTGAACTCGTTCCTTCCAACTCAAATTCGATCCATCCGTTCTCTGGCGCGACCGTATTCTTGTAAAGCAGCAATGGTCCGTTCTGATTGGCGACGACCACGTCGAGCACGCCGCGATTCCATAAGTCGACGAGTGCGACGGAACGCCCGTCGTAAGTATCGGCGGCGCCAACCGCCTGGGCAACGTCCACGAACTTGCCAGCGCCATCGTTGAGCCACACTCGCTTGGTCTGGTAGCCCGACAAACTGCGCCCCTCAAACGCCGGCCAGTTCCTGGCGTCGCCAATAATGGTACTGTTTCCGCCGGCAACTTTCGAGAAGTCGTACCAGTAACTTCGATTGCGGTCGAGAGAGATGTAACCATTCGTCAAGTACAGGTCTAGCGTTCCATCGTTGTTCAAATCGCCAAACTGGGCGCCAAAACTCCATCCGCCGAGTTCCACTCCAAAGTCACGCGCCAAATTCTGATATTTGATGGCATCGCCCGCCGTGCCTTCCTTAGGCACCCACAAGTTATTTCCTTGGAGGAGGATACCGTCTTCAGAAATATTGGAAACGTAAACCGCGTATCTGCCTTGATTGAGTATGTCGCCGAACGCGGCATTCATGCCGCTCTTAGGGGCGAAGCCGACGCCAGTCTTCTCGCCGACTTCATGAAACTGCTTCCCGTCGTTGAAGTAAAGCTCCGATACTCCGTAATCATTCGCGACAAACAAATCAGGATGGCCCGTGCCACGTAGATCTGCCGCGGCGGCAGCCAGGGCCCAACGCCGGCTGTTGATGCCAACCTTGGAGCCGACCTCTTCAAATTTCCCGTCGCCGAGATTGTGAAACAAATATTTCCGCCCGCCGTTCTTGGCATACTCAAAGCTTTCGGGCATGATGCGCGTCGTCGTGAGATGCCACAGATCAATGTCTTCGGCATAGTAGCCGCCGACGAAAAGATCCAGGAGTCCGTCGCCGTCGTAATCGAACCAGATCGCCGTGTTCGCGTTGATCCAGGGCGGCAATCCAGCCCGCTCGGTTACACGCGTGAAGCCGTGGCCCTGATCGTTGTGAAACAGCTCCGGCCGTCCCCACTTGATCAGGAACAAATCCTCATACCCATCATTGTCGTAGTCGCCCCAAACCGCGCCCGTCGAGACCCCGGTGCCCGGTTGGTTCACGTCGGCAATGCCCAATTCGCCAGCCACATCTTTGAACGTTCCATCATGCATGTTGCGATAGAGAGCATTCTTGCTCCCGATCGCACTGTTCGTAACGTAGATGTCGGGCCAGCCGTCACGATCGAAATCGACGATCGATACCGACGCTCCCATCGAAGCAACCTCGGGCATGATGGGATCTAATTTCAGATCAAGCTTCGGAGATTGATGGACAAAATTGATGCCCGCCGCATGAGAGACTTCCTCCAGATAGAACCCATGACGTGCCAATGCGGTCTTTGCGTCGAACTTCGATCTGTCGGTTTCCCGCCTCGCCGACATCCGTCTAATAACAAAAGGAGTAGCCAATAGCCCTACGAAGAAGAGAACGAGAATGGCCCTTGCGATCCGGTTGGCAGTCATTTGCCGGGTTCGTCCCTTACATCTCTTAATGCGTTCTTGAAGACATCAGGAGTGACATAGCGGGTGTGATAATTTTTCCAGTCGTCGGGATGCTGCTGGTAGACCCACTCATCCTCGAGGCGCCCAGGCCGCGTCGTGTACTCATTCTTGGCGTGATACGGAAGAGGCAGCACGGTCTTCGAAAAAGTTGAATTGTAGTCACCGTCTTTGATCCAGCCGTCGCCGACGATCACGAAGTCGCGCACCCAGCCGGCCGGTGGAGGCGGTTGCTCCGCGAAATGCAACGACAACTCATCGCCAGAATTCACAATCACGTAACGGTCATCGATGTGGTCGATCAGTTCGCGCACGTCGCCGTAGCGGGTATAGTAGCCGATCAGATCGCGCCAACGCTGCTTGGTTCCCTCAATCTGGCTGTAATCGGGCACCTCGGGCGCTCGCGCGGCGCCCGGCATGTGCATGACGGAATATCCGCGATAGTGCAGATCGGCAAGGTTGGGACTTAGAGTAACAGTCTTTAGCTGCGCAGCGGGTGCGCCCTGCGCCCACCGAATGCAATCCCAGTAAATTTCCAGATTGGTTCGTATTCGCACACGGCGTGGAGTGCCCGGCCGAAACACGTTGGTCAAATTAAAAAGAATTGTCTTCTTCCGGCCGGCAGGAAAGCCGAGATTGTCTTGCGCCGTAACCCAGCCACCCTGGCCGTCCGGAACTTCCAGGCTCAGCCCGTGAGCCCGCCAGCGGCTGCCCTGGGTGATAGCGACGTTCACCGACGACTCGGTGTCGTGGATCGATCCCTGTGCGATCAGGTAGAGTGGGCCGCTTTTCGGAGCCTCGTCGCCGAGGTCCACTTCGAGATAATGATCCCGTGTGATGCCCTGGTATTGGCCGCGCCCGAAACTGGCAAGGGCTCTTCCGTCTAGCGTACGGACGATGTCGGTAACGTCCTGACCTGTGTCGTCAATAGCCCGCGCGATTTCGTGCGGCGTTGCGAGGGTGGTGAGGCCCAGCTTCAGCGGCGGAATGACGAAACGCTCATCAACAAAAATCTCCGTGCCCACAGGATGGTCGACGGTCATGAGCGCCAGGTAATCGTAGTAATAGACTTCCCACAACTCCGCCGTGATTCGCAGGTCGTAGTAGCCGTCATGCGGCACGAGTTGGTCGCGGCCAATTTTGTACCATTCTCCGGTCGCCGCGATTTGCGCCGAGCCAAGCGTATTGATGCGCAGGCCAATGGCCGAGCCCCATGGGACCGCGTCTTTCACGAACTCCATCTGCTTTCCGTTGTAAGCGAACAGGAACGGGCACGAAGCCTTCAACCGCTGCTCAGTCACGATCTCCATGTCGGCCTTCACGCCAAATTCGGCGCGCACCGTTCCATTCGGCCAGACCACTTGCACAATCTCCGCCTCGGTCTGTTCTCCCAATCCGAAATGAAGTTGTGGACCAGTGATTGGTTGCTTCTGCACCAGCAGGCCCGAGCGAATCTCAATCTCGCCACCGATCCCGAATGGGTTGATGCGCTGGTCGCCGACGGCCTGTACGGCGTGCGGCCGAACTATCTGCCAGTGATAATTCTTCGAGCCTTGATTCATCGCTGCGGCGGGCGCTCCGTCGGCGGAAAGGCCCACGAGATCGAGCTTGCCGTCGCCCTTCAAGTCCGTGGCGTCGAAGACCAAAGCTGGTCCTGCAGGATGATCCAGCGGCACGAAGTTGCCCTTGTCATCGCCAAGCCAGATCAGCGCGCCGGCTGCACTCGACGCGGGCTTTGTCGGAGTCAGAAAAAGATCGAGCGCTCCATTGTTATCGAGGTCGGCAACGTGGAGTCGCGGCTCTCCCGAAAGATTGTTGGCAGCCTCGGGGACTCTGGCGATCTCCGCGGTGTCCCAGCTTTCTCCCTCGTTCTTATCAGAAATCCGAACGATAGCCCCGTCAGCCTGCACCGCCAGGAGATCGAGAACTCCATCATTATTCGCATCCGCGACTGCAATCGCTTTGACGAGCGGCAATGCCGCCGGGAGCGGACGCTCACGGAACTGGCCCTGTCGCTCATTCATAAAAACGTGCAGCCGGCCGTCGCCGTCGATGATGGCGGCGTCGGGGTTGCCGTCGCCGTCGAGATCGGCCCAGGCAAATCCGCGAACGCCCGTAATTCCGGTAAAAGGATGGATGGCCAAGAATGTGCCATCCCCATTGTTTCTCAACACAGTCGGAATCGAATCCTTTGAGCCGAGAACGATATCGAGATCACCGTCCGCTTCAATGTCGACCGCCCACGCGCCCGTATAGCTCGCATTGGTCACCGATCTCGGCAACTTTGTCTGCGAGGTCACATCGGTGAACGCGCTCGGACTGTCTTGGCGAAACAAACGCACGCCTCCCGCGCCCGCCAGCACAAGATCGGTCTTGAAATCGTAGTTGAAGTCGACTTGCGAGACTCCCTCGGGCGACGGCGGAACAGCAGATGGCCCGCCGGGGAAGGGAAGCGTCGCACCGCTGGACACATGCACTTCACGGCCATTGGCCTCGGCAATGACCGGCGCGCCGGCGCTACCCAGTTGGATGGCTCCAATCCAATTCCAATGACCGTTGCCTGGGTTCGCAACCGGCTGAGGCGCGAATTGGATTGCCAAGTCCGCCGGGGCAGGTTTAGAGACAGGTGATTCCATTCGCACAAAATGGGTGAAGGGCTGCGCTTCTTCTCCAGCGGGTGCCTTGATGATCGCGAGGCTTTGTCGGTATTCGGGAACGCGCATCAGCACGTTGCGCAGAAAAGTGGTTCGCGTGGCGGCCGCACGCAAATCCGTTCCAGCTGCTGCAGTCTGCACGGTTGCGAGTTGCTGCTTTACCTCGGGTGGCCATGCGGAGGAACGGGCGTTGATCTCAGCTACTGCAGATTTTAGTGTGGCGGCGTCGCCGCGTTTCGCGGCTACCCGGCTCAATTCGAGCAGGGCCGCGAGATTGTCCGGCTGCGCCGCGAGAATTTTCTGAATCGCCTGTTGGAATTCGGCTTCGCTGTTGGCATCCCCCTGGCGCTCGATTTCTTCCGCCAGTGCATAGGCGGCGCGCAGATTCTTCGGATTGAGGTCCACAGCTCTCCGCAGATCAGCAATCGCTTCCGCAGAATGGCCGCGATCAGCTTCAAGGATTCCTAGCAGATCGTAGATTTGATCGTTTTGTGGGGCGAGATCGCGGGCCCGTTCTAGTCTTTGCGCAGCCAGGTCGTAGTTTCGCTGGCGCAATGCGAGCACTCCCCAGTTCGCCCATCCGGCAGGTTCTGCGGGCACCAGTTGGGTCAGCTCCGAAAGCTTGCTCTCGGCGTGAACGTCATCGCCAACCTGCAGGGCAGCGAGCCCGACATAGAACGCCGAAACAACTTCGGCATATGCCTTTGATCCTTTCACAGGTAGCTTCGGGCCGGAGTGACACCCGGATAGGAACGCTACAAGGCTTCCGAGAAGCAGCGACGACATCACGCGCTGAAAATTGCCGGATCGCCGGTTGCGCAGAGCAGAGGCTCGGCTGCAATATCGGGTCGAGTCGACGCACATTAGAAACCAGCCTCCGCAAATAGAGAATCGCAGCGTCAATTGGAACGTTTCGCTTGGACTGCCGTCTGCGCGGCGATCGCCGTTTCGGCTCCGTTCCGCAATCGCGCGTTCTTTCGGCGCTTCATGCGCGAAATGCCGAGAAACCACAAGAATGCCACGAGAAGAAACGGCAACAGATACAACAAGAGATCCCACCGCCCAAAGCCTGGCGGAGTCACTTCTACCTGGGCCGTTGCCTCGCCATCGCCTTGCGAACTCTGAATCACAAGACGCACACGCCACAACTCCTGGCGATCGAAGTCGGCTTGCGCGTTGTATTGCACCTGTCCGTGCGACTTCACGCGCTCGGCGTCATAAAATCGCTCGGGCAGCCGGCCGGTTACGGGCTGAATGCCGATCTTGATCTTCAGGTCATCCGGAACCGTAGCGCCCGGCGCCGGTTCCACGAACACATAAAATGCCCCGGTACCAACGTCAGGATGAGTCCAGAGAGCAACTATACAAGGCCCAACTTTCTTGTTCTCAATAATTGGAAACGGCGGGCCGTTGTGCGCGCTGGCTGGCGTCGACGACACCAGCAAGATCGCAACCAGAAGCCCAACCGAAACTGCTCCCGCACTTGTAGGGCGATTCGACATTCTGAATAAACCAAAAAAACGGCTATCCGCTCATCAGCATGGCACGCATTTCCATGGGCTGAAACATCAACCACAGCGACGCACACCAAAGAACCAGGCAAACCGCCGCCCAGGGAAGAAACGCCCGGAGCGGTTTATCCGGGGAGTCGTCCTCCGCCAGACTGTAGGTGACCACCAGGGAGCCGGCAAATCCGAGCACCAGGAATCCAATCTCGACGACCTGCACGACGTTTGCTGGCAGCCCCGTCAGGGTCCAACGGGGCTCTCCCAGGAGGGGCCGACCCAGACTCGCGATCGCGTTCTGAGTGACGGGGATCAGCATATAGAGCCCGGTTAAGAAGTGAAAGCAATAGTGAGCCAACCACATTCCAAAGCCCAGAGGAACGAGGCCATACGTATATCGCACCGCCAGCGGCAACAGCGCGCGCGGACTGCGGGCCCACACGCGGGTCAACCACGCAGCCAGGCCGAGCAGCAGAACCGGTTCCACGATCAGGAAGAATGTGAAGATCACTCCCAGCACGGGAGCTTCGTGAGTCACACGAAGCATCTGTCCCAGCCAACGCTCCACCGCGTAAACCGGACTGACCATGCCAAACGCATTCAGCAACGCGCCAAACGTGAACACGATTGCCAAAGCTGCCAGATCCTTGCGGCGAGAGAAGTAGCCAATCCCTGATCGTATCGGATCAACGAGTAGCTCACTCCCCGGCAGACGGCTCAAGATGCCAATGTTGTCGTGCGGGCAGGCATGAACGCAGTCCAGGCAGAACGTGCAATCCATGTTACCGACCTTGCTCGGTAGGAACAGCGCCAGCTCACAGCCGCGGATCGTCACCAGATCCGACACCCGCTCCCGCCTGCCGCGAATGCAGTCCTTCGTGTGGCATCGCGTGCAAACATCCTGTTCCCGCACTTTCACTTCGAAGGGCGAAAGTGTGGAGGCTACAAAGTTGAACTGTCCGATGGGGCAAACAAACTTGCAAAACGAAGCGTGTTTGAAAAATCCATCCACCACGAGCACCGAAAAAAAGTAGGCCACAATCAGCCAGGCCGTCCACCACGGCGAAGACCACAGATCGAACAGTTCGTAAGTAAAGAGGATCAGGACGAAGAGGCCAACCGAAAGCCACTTGTTACGCAATGGACGGGGCCAGCTGAATCGAGGCTTGAAGAATCGCCGCGCCGCTTGACGAACCAGCATGAAAGGGCAGGCCAGACAGAAAAAATTCCCCGCGCAGAGCAGCACCAGCACCAGCACGCCGCGAAAGTGAAGCCAACTCAGGGTTGTGGCCAGATTCTTGGGCGCCAGCGTGGGCCCGAATAATCCGTGCAGGATCATTAGGAGGCTGAGGACGAGCAGCGGGGCCTGCAGCAGCGGGCGGGCATAACGCCAGCGAAACAAATGGCCGAGGCCCGGCACTCGCATTAGATCGAAGGGAAGAGACTCGGGAGTTTCCAGGGCCGGGATGGAGGATGGATTCAACAGCTTGCCTAATTAGATTGAACGCCAGATTGAACGCCGGGTTGGACGCCCCTCACGTCGATCTGTCGTTCCAACTTCTTCCCGTCGGGCAGCGTGACATGGAGGAGGATAACCCAATCGCCCGCCATCTGAAACTCCAGATGAGCCTGGTAGCGCCCCCGCTCTCCTTCTTTCGCCTCCGCGAACAGGGGGCTCATGCCCGGGTGCGACATGTCAGCCTCAATCGTTATGTGCGCTCCCGTGAGAGGTTTGCTGCCGGCATCAGACAACTTGAGAGTGAGCGTAATGGGTCCGGCCCGTGCGGGCTGAGGCGAAATATCGTGCTCAATCGCAACAAAAGGCGGCTGCCCGACCGGTCTGGAACAGCCGACCGGGACCAAAGTCGCAGCGCAGACGAAAGCTGCGAGCCCTCTAGCCAGTTCCCGCTTTGAAAAGCGGTCAGACACTCCTTGATCAAGCAGCCTGTGCCGCCGACTGTTGGCGACCCCACTCGCAGGTGCAAGCCGGATTCCCCTCCCCTTCGGACGGGAACATGTGGTAATACATCGCGACGACCATCGGGATGAAAACGATCGAGTTGTAGAAAAGATGCAATTCAACCCGCGGGAAGAACAGCTGCAGGATGCTGCACGGCACGGGCTTTCCCCAAAAATTGTGATGAGTCGTCGCCTGGTAGATCAGCAGAAAGTGTTCAATGTGGTGCCAGAACTGGATACAGAAAGCTACCATCCACCAGGTGTGAGAAACTCCGGTAAAGCCTTTGCGGAAGATCCACAAGCCAATCAGCATGACTAAGGCGTAGCCGTAGTGCAGCGTTTCCGATTTAATCAACCAGGGGTACCACAAACCCAGAAGGCCATTCGCCTGGGGACGCGGCCATCCCATGACATAAATCTGATAAGCCTGGACAAGGTGTTCCGCCCAGTGCGCGAGGACGATGAACATGAAAACCTGCAATCCGCGCTCGTGCCAGCTGGTATTAAGCTTCTCGTAAATGCCCGCATTATTACTGGGTACGCTATGAATGTTAGGAACCGCAGGATTTGAGGCCGCCATCGCTGTTCTCCCCACCCAGACTGGCATAGAAACGTAATCACGATCACACTTGAGCCGCAGAGGGTCAATAATGCAATTATATTAGCCGCCGACCCCCAAGCCGGCATTCCGTTACTGAGCTTCAACCGCGAACGAATCCGAATATCGTGGAAGCAAAAGGTTGGTCGCGGCCGCGAGTCCTAGCGCTGCTGCGAGAAGAATCAGCAAAGAGGAATAGGAACCAGTCGCATCGAAGGCACGGCCGAGGATCACAGGGCCGATAGCTCCCGCAGCGGCATAGAACGTCCAGGTGAGACCGTAGAGAGTGGAAAAAGCACGCAGCCCAAAATATCGCGTCAGGAGGTAAGGCGTAGTAGCGGCTTCGCCTCCGGCTCCGACGCCAATCAGCGCAGCAGCCAGGCAGCCTGCTGGATAACTACTCGCCCGCGCGAGCAGAAAAATCCCCAGCGCGGTAATCAGGTTGATTACAAGCGCGACGCGTGGCCCGAAAAATCGGTCCAGCAGCCATCCCACCACGATTCTGCCAAAAAGGCTTGATCCGCCCAGGATAGAAGCACAGAGTGCCGCGTTTCCCGCCGTGAGACCTCGATCCGTCAGCAATGCGGAAAGGTGAGTGATCGCTCCGTTCATGCTGATCGAACTCACGAAAAGGATTGCGGTGATAATCCAAAACGCAGAGGAGCGCAGGCCCTGCTGCCACGTCATTCCAGAATGAGCAACCGGAGTGGACTTGAGCTCGGTCGCGCCGCGCTCACGGATGTAGCGCCAGCTCAGCGGCAACCCGAGTGACAATGCAATCCCGCCGAGGGACGCGTACGCCATACGCCAGCCATACCGGCTAATGATGGATTGGGCGACAACCGGCAAGATCATGGCTCCCAATCCCGCTCCAACCATGACGAATGCCAGCGCCATCCCCAAGCGCCGTTGAAACCAGGTGGAAATCGATCGCGAGAAGGCCAGATGAGCGGCCCCGTTCCCAACCAGGCCCAGCACGAAGCAAGTCACGTAAAACTGCCACAACCCGGAGCGCAACAGTGACAATGATGCAATGGCGCAGCCATACACCGTCATGCAAATCAGGATGATGCGGCGAGGGCCAAAGCGATCGATCCACCGGCCCAGCAATGGGGAGATGATGCCCAGCGTGACGGCGGCGATTGCGAAGCCGCTTGAAATGGCCTCACGGCTCCAGCCAAATTCTGCGGCCAGTGGTTTCACGAAAACAGAGAACGTATAGACGAACAGCGAGCCGAAGCCCGCCATCACTCCGAGACACGCCGCCAGCACGACGCGCCAGCCGTAATAGCCGAAATCGAATTCGGTGAGGCCGGATGTTGTTCCGGCGGGTTGCATCGTATTTGTGGCTTGAAGGTGGGCCAAGTTCATCCTTGCTTTCTAGCGCTAGACCTCCGCGACGGTCTTGGCAGGAGTCGAATAGTACACGGTTGGCTGGCGGGCATCTGTAGTCTTTTTCTAGTATTGCCGCGGTTCAGCGCCCACAAGTGAGGTTTCCCGCAGAAGGGATCGCGTGGGAGACGAAGGAGAAACTGCTCTCCGAGCAAGCGATTGCTGTCTGCGTCGGGAAAAAGCCAGCGAAGTGATCAGGAAGTATGCGAAGCAGTTTAAAGATCCTAAGAATGCTCGATCGCTACAGGTCATTCATTGATTCGGTTCCGTCTCCGTGGCCCGCGCCTGATCGGGATCGATGACCTTCAACGCCGTCTGATGCTTCTCCACTTCTTCGTGCTCGATTTGGCTGGCGATCTGAAGTTCTTTCTCCGACTCTTCCTTCCGGCCGAGCCGCGAGTCTGTCAGGCCCAGATAATAATGGGCTTCCCGGAGTCCGGGATTCGACGCAATTGCTTTTTCGAAAAACGCCGCCGCCTCCGGGTACCGTTTCTCCTGAAACTTCACTCGCCCCATCCCGGTGAGCCCGGCGGCATGGCGTGGAGCGCGATCGAGGACGTGTTCGAATTGTTTCGCGGCGCCGTCGGGATCTCCCGCTTCCAACTCCATCAAGCCCAACTGAAAGTAGGATTCGGTCTGCAGCGGCTGTAAAATGCGATCGATCTTTCGTATTGTGAGCGGGCGTCGGGCGCGCGCTGCAGAGCCTGCAATGTGAAGCCGAGGGCGTAATGTGCGGAGGCGTCTTCAGGTCGAAGTTGAATATAGCGCTCGAAGGCCTCTTGCGCGTCGTCAAACTTGGAGATGGACATTTCAGCCCGCCCTAACCCGTAGAGGGCGGCGGCGTCATCGGCCCTGAATTTCAGTGAAGAGCGCAAGGAGTAATGAATCTCAGCAAACGTATTCTGGAATGGTACAATGACGCCGTTGGAATGGGACCGGCATCTGACGCGCCATGTTCAGATACGCCGCGGGCGGAACTGACGGCACCAACTTCTTCGCGGTCGGCGTTACCGAACTCGCCAAAGCCATGGACGAGTCTTCTCCTTTCCATTCTTCCGATTTGAAATCGCTCTACGTCGGCGTCTATCGTGTCGAGAATGGAAAGAAAATAACCGGCGTGACCATTCCCGATCCTTTGCCCACCGTGCAAACCTTCGCCTTGTCACCCGACAGTCGTCACCTGGCGGTTCTGGAAAGCGATCAGATTGTTTTTTATTCGCTTCCGGAAGTGTCAGAGCATGAGTAGAGTCCGCTCCGACTTCGAATCCTATCGCGAAGGTTTCTTGCGCTCGCTCGGCGCCAATGCGGTCGAGTCCCGCAAGATGAGGCTGGTCACCAATTTGTACTCGACTCGATGGCTGGGCGCGTCCGCTCCGACCTTGCTCATCAGAGCCTGAAACGCAAGCTTGGCCAGTTCACGCTGAGACATTTGCACTGTGGTCAACGGCGGCGTCGTAAATTGCGCCAGGCGGATGTCATCGAAACCAATGACAGAAAGCTCCGAAGGAACAGACAGATCTAGGTCGTAGGCCTCGCGAATCACGCCAATGGCAGTCATGTCGTTCGAGCACAGGACCGCCGTCGCGCGCGGACGCAAAGCCACCAACTTGATCAGTGCAGCCTTGCCGCCTTCCAAAGTGTGGTCGCCCTCGATGATCAAGTCCGCGGGCAGGCCAATTTCGTTCATGGCGAGCTGGAAGGCCGCTTTTCTGGCCAATGCCGATTTCAGGTGCAGGGGTCCAGTGACAAAAGCAATCCGCTTGTGCCGCAGTGCCGCCAGGTGTTGCACCGCCTGCCGTAGCCCGTTTTGATAGTCGATTCGAATGTTGGCCACAAGCGGAGCATCGGGCCCGACGTCAACGAATACCAACGGTACCTTCCGAAACCGAAGGTGCTCGATCAGCGAATCTTCCATGCCGAAGGTCAGGATGGCGACTCCGTCCACGCGCCGCTCGATCATCCGGCGCACCGAAATCTCCATTCTTTTGGGATCGTGCACGGTCGACGTGATCAGGATTTCGTAATTGTTCTCCACCGCCAGATCCTCGAAGGTCTGTACGATCTCGGGGAAAAAGGGATTGGTGATCTCCGAAACGATTAACCCGAAGATCCGGCTCCTCCCCGAGACCAGGGCTCTGGCCTGCGTATTTGGGTAGTAGCCGAGTTCATCCACCACTTTCCAAACACGCTTGGAAAGTTGCGGGTCGACGGTCGGAATCCGGTTGATGGCCCGCGACACGGTGGCGGTCGAAACCTTCGCTCTCCGCGCAATCTCTCTGATGTCCATCGGAAAATATAGAAAAGAATTTCTGAGACCGAAAAGGCATTCTAGCAGAGCCGGGCCGGCTTACAAGACTGTTCCATCGTATCCGAGAGCTCTTGGAGTACAATCTTAGCAAACGTTTGCTCATGCGATTCGAGCGGCTGTTTCGCTCTGTCGTACTGAGGCGAATTCACCCATTATCGATCGGAGGAAAGGCAGACCCCATCCGTCTCGTCTTTACCGCCGGAGGTGGAAAAGCGGTGAACGCCACGGTAGTTGATCTGGGAAGTCGTTTTCGCCTGATCGTCAATCAGGTGAACCTGATCCGGCCCGAGCACGACCTCCCAAACTCCCCGTCGCGCGCGGAGTCTGGATTCCTGAGCCCAATCTCAAGATCGCTGCGACCGCCTGGATTCTAGCCGGTGGGGCTCATCACACCGCCCTCAGCCGCGCCCTCAGGTCTGAGCATCTCGAATCTTTCGCGGAGATGGCCGGTATGGAATTTCTGCTCATCGACAACAACACGACCGTCGCTCACTTTCAGAAAGAGCTTCGCTGGAATGATGTGTATCACCACACGGCGGATGGATTCTGAAGAGCCGGATTGTGAAGAGCACGATTTTTGGTTTCAAATTACAAAATTGCTCAATCACCCAATTTCTCAATCCTCCGGCTCACCAACTGACCTGGATCAGTGTCACCGCCTGACGCGCCAGTGCAAACTTCATTTCAATCTGTCCGCCATTGGAGACGACCCATTCCGGAGAACCCGCCATCTCCAATTGCCCGGCCCTTTCGAGCGATGTGTATTCTGCCGGCGTTGGCTCTTGCGGCGATCCGATGGACTTCCAAACCGCATAGGAATTGCTGTGCGTCTGATCCATGGAATAACGGCGCACCAGCACACGGGTCACTCCTCTTGGAATGCCGCGGATTGTCATCGCAACCTGCGCGTCTGCCGCAGTCACATCATCGTCGTGGTAGTTCCAAGCTAATACGCTGATCAGGTCTTCGCGCTCCGTCGCCACCGCGTTCACATCGGCTGCACTCTTCACACCCTTTTCAACCATGTCCTCGAGCTGCACCGGGCCTGAGCTTTCCGCATGTACCCGGTCGCCTTCCATCAGTCCGAACATACGAAAAACGTTCAGCACAGGCTTATCGACGCCATTGGTTGCAAGATCACGAAATCCGGCGAAGTACGGCTGATCTTCGAATTCGAACGCCCAGGTGACTGCGCCCGCCAGGTTGACATCGTCTTTCGTCGCAAGTTCCCGAATGCGAGTTAGCGTTGCGGCCGTGTATGCGCCATACATCGTGCCGTTGCGATAGGCATTCTGCGGGTTGTATTTCACCGAGCAGGCCGCGCATCCTTCCGGGTCCGATTCTCCGATGATGATCGGCAACTTCTTCAGCTCGGGGAATGACGCGACAATCTGAAAGCCCTTTTCCGCGTCGCGCAGTTGATACTCGCTTCCCATCTGCACGTGACCGTTCACAACTTTCGGACGTCCCTTCGCGTGAAACGTGATGTAGTCGAGCGGCGACCCTTTCTTGCCGGTGGCATAGTTTGTTCCGCCCACCACATGCTCCAAGAACTTGCGCAGGAACTCCGCCGCTTTCGCTTCGCCCGGCCCGGTGCTGGTAGGACCGCCAATCCTTATCGCGGGCAGCGCTCGCTTCACCGCATCAGCCGAATAGTCGTACAGCTGCAGATATTCTTCCGGACTTCCTTGCCAATACCCTATATCGGGCTCGTTCCAGACTTCCCAATACCAGGCCGATACCTCTTTTTCGCCGTACTTCGCCACGCAATGTTTCACCCACTGATAAACCAGCTCCGACCATTTCTTATAATCCCGCGGCGGTTGCGCCCATCCCGTAAAGATCGACCCATAGTGTTGCGAAGGATCCCAATGATGCCGGTAAGGCTCGGGCTTCTTCGACAGCACCTCCGGCATGAATCCAATTTCCACCAGTGGCTTCATCCTCCGCGCCACGAAAGTGTCGAAGATGTGGTCCACGATCGTCCAATCGTAGTGCGGGTTTCCGTTCGCGTCTTCCGTGTACGCGTTTGTCGAACCCCACTTCAATGCAGCCACTCCATCGCCCGAGGTGAGCAGATTGTGCACGCGCACCTGCACCGGAACCGGACTCAGCGCCGCGAGTTCACTCAGCAGTTTTTGCCCATCATTCATGTAGGTGTAATTAGACTCGTCGTAGCCGAAGAATGCCCACACGGGAGGATACGGACCTTCTTTTACGCCAGCATCGACTTGAATGCGCACTTCATCCTGCGCCGTGACCGGCAAAACGAGAGACAGAGCAAGCAGCACCAGACGCACAACCCACAACCACAAAGGGCACGAAGTTACACGAAGGAGTGTTGAGAATAAGTTCCTTCGTGATACTTCGTGTCCTTCGTGGTTATTGCTTTTGTTTTCTTGTGCCACCTTGAGTTTGACTCGCTCGCAATCGAACCAAAAGTGTTTTGGAGTATACTCGTTCACGCAATCGTCGCCGACAGAGACCTCGTGTCGCGCAGTATGCCATTTGAGTATTTTTGCACGGTCAAGGAAGGATAAGCCCTATGAGCATTCATAGTAAACGTTTGCTAATGAACCGTTGGGATTGCCGGTCGCGCCGCTCCTTCTTCGTGGCCTTGCCTATGCGCCTGCTCGCGTTTTATTTTGCCCTGGGTTTCGTCGCCGCTGTTTGTGGCGCCGGTGAAAAGCTCGCCGCCCAAACCGCGCAAACCCTAAAGCTTGACGGAGATGTCGAATATACTCACGATCCCTCGATCGCCAAGGATGGCGACACCTGGTATTTGTTCGGAACCGCCAACGGGCCGGACAGAAAAGGAGAACTCCCCATCCGTTGCTCCCAGGATCTCCATCATTGGCGGCTCTGCGGTTCAGTTTTCGAAAAGATTCCTGACTGGATTACGCAAACGAGTCCTGCCACCAAGGAACTCTGGGCTCCCGACATTTCCTACTTCAACGGAGAGTTTCATCTTTACTACGCGTTTTCGGTTTTCGGCAAGAACACCTCCGGCATTGCGCTTCTCACCAACAAGACGCTCAACCCGTCCAGCCCCGATTTTCACTGGGTCGATCGCGGTCTCGTCCTGCGTTCTCGGCTCGAAGACGATTTCAATGCCATCGATCCTAATCTTGTGATCGACGAAAAAGGGCAGGCGTGGCTGGCTTTCGGAAGTTTTTGGTCCGGCATCAAAATGCGCCAGATCGATCCCAAGACCGGATTGCTCTCCACCACCGATACCAAGCTATATTCGCTGGCCAGCCGCAAGCGTCCACTCAATCCTCCGCCCAATCCGCCCGGCCTGCCCGGCGATTGGCAGGCCCTCGAGGCGCCCTTCATCATCCATCACGGCGATTATTTTTACCTGTTCGTTTCCTGGGATCTGTGTTGCCGGGGAACCAAGAGCAACTACAAAACCATGGTCGGACGTTCGCACAGCGTCACCGGCCCCTACGTTGACTCGAGTGGCACGCCGCTGCTCGAAGGCGGCGGCACTCCGTTGCTGCTCGGCAATAGCCGCTGGTTCGGCCCCGGCGGCGAATCGCTGCTGCAGCAAAAAGACGGAGACATCATCGTCTACCACGCCTACGACGGCAAGACCGGCCAGGCCTATCTTCAGATTTCGACGGTCGCGTGGGTGAATGGATGGCCCAAAGTAGAGTTGGAAGGCGGGAACTCCGCGAATCAGTAAGCGCGAATCAGTAAGAAGGATCTGCTGACAGCGAATCGCGAGTTACCAGCCACTTAGTCTCCTACGTGTGCGTCAAAGACTCCAGTCTCAACTTCGCCATGCCGCTTGACCTGTACGAATAAACGGTAGTCGCCAGGTTGAGGAAAGCCATAGGGAAATGAAACTTCGTTAGTAAGCGCATGCATGGAGCTGTGATCCATGGGCAGTCCGGAATCTTTCTGCGCAATCATGAGCGACGCCATCGGCACCGAACCGGCGGGATGGATGTGCGCGAAGACGGAGAAATCCGATTTAACGAATTCGGCATGACCGGCCATGCCCATGTAGGGTTCAAGATCGTTCGCCGGTTTGTGATCGGCGTCCTCAACGCGAAAGCGTAACCAGGCCACCTGACCGGCTTTCAACGCCGCTCCATCCTGTTCCCAAACCATGCGGCCGCCATCCCCCACTGGCGAGGTATTCGTCGTGGCAGAAGATCGCTCGACCGACGCATCAACACCTGAATCGTCGCCGGAGAATGCTTCTCCTTTTACATCGGGCAAGTCGATTTCGCTCACCATGGTTTCCGGGAATCCTGTGCCGCGAACGATGTCGGCGAAAATCTTGTATTTCCCAGCAGGAATCGAAGGCAGCTTCAAAGTAAACGATCCATCGTTCGCCTGCTCGGGATCTACCTGCTCCGGATGCAGATGATAAAAGCGGTCCATCGTGGGCATTCTTAAGAGGAATGCGTGCATCAGGTGCCCGTGATCTGGAATCAAGGTCATCGACCATTGATCCTTGCGGCTCTTATGCCAGAAGTTTTCATTCATCCTCAGACTGAGCTGGTCTTTTCCGTCGAATGCAACCGTGAGTGGCGGGGCGCTGTAGATCATGCCCTGCTTCAGATCGGCGGCCTGCGCGTTCCACCACCAGTTTCCCAGCGCAAGGACGGTTGCTACCAATGCAGCGGAGATGGCCATTGCGAGACGTCCAAGACGCCGGTTCTGTGGTGAAGGACTGGTTCCGCCCCGCAGGCCACCCTCCCGTGCCGCCGCACCGGCGATCGAAATAATTCCGATCGAGAGAAGCAGCATGAGCCCGAACAGCAATATTCCAAGAGCCTTTTGCATGGGCAGGGTTCGTCGGGCAAACGCAGGCACTGGAACTGCCAGCCTGCCGATTCCTTGCGGTCCGGAAACCTCGACGCGAACTTCCCACGAGCCCGATTCCATCAGCCAAACTTTGCCGGTGAACCATTGTGAATCGGCGGAGGGCTGCATCAAGTCGGGAGTTGGAGGCAGACCTTGATCTTTTCCATTTACATAGACTGGCGTGATGCTGATGCTATTGACCGTCCCGGATGTAACGCGAGCTTGCACCTGGGCGACGCCAGGAATCATGGCCGGCGGATTGATCGAGAGTAGTAAGTGGTACGGGCCGGCATCGCTCTCTAAGTACACGTTCGGGCTTCCCACGTGCGCAAAGACTGAGGAGTTTAGCATTACGATCAGAACGGCCAGTCTGCAGGCTCGCATACAATCCTCCTGAAAACACCGTCACGGGAGCGCGATTTTTTAGGACGCAATCACTACGAAGCAACCGCTAACGCCGAATACGACGCATCCAATCGCCCCAGAGCATGCCGATGCGCACTGAAAGTGCGGTCGCTATCAGAGCGATCAGCATCCCGACCCAGAATTCAGCTCGCGTCTTTTCGTAAGGGTGGAACTCCCACGCCAGGTGATATTGCGAAGGTGCAAAGCTGTAACCGAATTCGTTCATGGCGAAAACCCAGTTGCGTGCATGCGGCGACATCATGAAGTAGGCGAATGGCCAGTTGACCGCCAGATTCGCAGCCATGAAGCCGATGCCAGCCACCACGGCTTTCCACGTGTCACCTCGACCGGAGAGCCGGTTGAGAACCAGATCCAGAACAATGGCTCCGGGAAGCAGCAGTACAGGAAACCCGAGCGGCACCATATGCGTGATCGGAGTGAACACGGGTCCAAGCTTCGCATGCGCCGGAAACAGCGGGAATATCCAGTTGCCCGCGAGCCACAAGCCGGTATAAATCGAGGCCACAATAGTTGCGGCCCAGCGACGTCCGGAGGTACGAGCAATTCCGACCAGCACCACCGGTGCGATCATCCCGAGCACGCGATAATAAATCGCGCTGTGCATCAGAGTCTGGTCTCCGATGTATTCATAGCCCAGCATCAGCAGCAGGCACAGCAGCAGCGAGCCGTTATACAGCAGGATCCAATTAAACTTCGCTCGCCTTTCCCCTGACGAAATATTCATCTGGCCCGGTCGTCAGGATCAGTCCGCCGAGGCCCATGACGAAGATCCCTACCAGCAGCACCACGTGGGGCGGGCTAAGGATCGTAACGTCGAGGCCGTAGGAGTCGTGCCACCAGTTGTCGAAGGGTGCAGATGTGAGCATGCAGAACCCGCCCCAGGCGGCAATGAAGGCGCCCAGCGGGCCGCGCAGCCCCCAAATTTTCACCGAACTCTCCCGGCTCGCGGCGTCCCCGGCGAAAGTTGTGTGCAGGATCAGATAGGCGCAGGAAAGCCCGGTGACCACAGCTCCAAACTGAATGGCCAGGTGGGCGGGCGTCCAGAATGTGTCTCGCCCGATTCCGATGTGCCAGGAAATATCCCAGTAAAGGCCGAAAGTAGTGGAAGTCACGGCTAGAGCAGCCGACCACACATACCAGGGCACGGCTGCCGCACGAGTCGAAGGCAGGTCCCTGACTGCCGCAGAGACTGGCACAGCGATTCGTACGCTCTCTGCCATAAATCACCTCTGAACGACTGGAAGTACGTCGTCGGAATCTGGCAGCCCTGATTTTCAAGCAGCTCTCGTCAAAGCCGCAAATCCGCTCTCGAATAGATTAACCGATCGGAAGAGTTTCAGCGATGTGGCGCGAGGTTTCGGCGGAGCATTTCCTAGGCAGGCAGGTCAGCCATCACCACACTATTCCGGCGGATTGTGTGTGAGCGAAGAATTGGTCGGAGAAGGTAACGCCCGCGAGGCTGGGGGCAACTTCACAGATCCGCCGCGCGCTGACGGCGTTCACAACTTCCATTAGCATCGAGCCAGTCCAGTAGAGAGCGCACGCTGGCCCGGGCCAGGGCAATGGCACAGTCCGCGGCTCCGTAATAGATGTTGAGCGTGTCGCCGTCGGCATCCATCGTGTATCCGCACGGAAAAACGACATCATCAACATCGCCGTGGCGCTCGTACTCCGCTTCTGGTCCGAAAATCCATGAGTCGCCCCGGAGCAAACACTTTTCCGGATTCTCAAGAGCAAACAGCGCCAACCCCAATCGATAGAGGCAGCCCGAGGGCGTGTGCCGCACACCGTGATAGAAGACGAGCCATCCCCGAGAAGTCTCGATGGGCGGCGGCGACAGGCCAATTTTATTTGCGTCCCACCAGGCACCGCGGCGAGCCTCCAGCATGAGCCGGTGCCGCCCCCAGTAACGCAAGTCCGGAGAATAAGAGATCCACATGTGAGAGCCGAGCGTGGTCATCGGGCGATGAATCAGTGCCCAGCATCCATCGATTCTCCGCGGCAGGAGCGCGGAGTCTTTGTCGTCCGGCGGCATGATTACGCCGTATCGTTCGAAAGTACGGAAGTCTTTGGTTAGGGCCAGCGATACCCCGGGGCCGCCGCGCGAATACGAAGTGTAGGTAACCACGTATTGCTGCAGCTCGGGAACGAATGTGATGCGAGGGTCTTCAATGCCCCAAATCTCTTCCGGGTGCGTCTTTGGGTTGGGCATGAGTGTAGGTTCGCTGTCGATTTTCCAGCCATCGACGCCGTTTGCGGAGCGCGCAGCGCAAAGATGCGACAGGCCGCGGCGGTCTTCCACGCGGCAAAGTAGAAGGGTCGTGCCATCCGCGAGCAGGGTTGCGCCGGCATTGAACACACTATTAATCGGGTATGGCCAATCCTTGCTGGTCAGGATCGGGTTCGCAGGAAGGCGATGGAGGAGTGGCTCAAAGCGAGTGCTCACAAGGCTCATAGATTTTTCTACGGGTATAGTCACGAAGGGATTTCCATTTGATCCGGCTCCTGCAGCGAACCCATTTCCAGAAGGGCCGTCAAAAACGACAGGGTTGATTCCGCGCCCTGGTTCTCGTTGGCGCGGTCGGGATGCAGGCCGTCGCGGCAGCCGCCGGTGGCGGAATCATATAGAGGCAGTTGCAGATCGTTGTCGCCAAGAAACCAGTTGAAGGCCGACCAGGCCCGCTTCGGCCAGAGCTTGTCTCCGGTGATGCGATACGCCTGCAAACAAGCGGAAACCGCGCCGGCGGCTTCGAGCGGCTGTTGGTCGAACCGCGCCTTTTCACCACCTTGCCGATAGAAACCCTGCGACCCGATGGGCACAAAGTGGTGGTTGACTTCGCAGGATTGCGCTCGGGAAAGCCAGTTCAGCGCTTCGAGTCCGGCGGAAATCATACGATCGTCCGAGCAAGCTGATCCTACGACCAGGAGGGCCTGGGGCAATCTTGCGTTTCCGTAGGCCACAACGTTCTCGAACCATTTCCAATCCGAGCTTCGGATTGACTCATACATTTCGAGCAGCCGCCGGCTGAGAACAGATCTGATCTTCTGAGCGTCGCGGTCTCCGGGAAACGAGTTCAGATATTCCTGAATTCCGAGCAGGGAGTAAGCCCACGCGCGCGGACTGCTGAACTCCAGAACCGCAGGCAGAGAAAACTCTAACAGCCGCCCCGCAGCGCCCCTCAATCCCTGATCTTGCGATTGGCCTAACACAGTTCCAAGGCCCCAGAGTGCGCGTCCGTGAGCATCTTCGGAGCCGACGGGTTCATTCCAGCGCCGGTCGTATCGGAGAAAATTCCTGAATCTGCCTCTCGCGGGATTAAAGGCATGCTCCAGAAACGACAGATAAAGAGCAGAACGCTTTACGGTCGAAAGATCAGATTGCTCCGGCAGATCCTGGTTCAACCCCTGAAGTGCCACGGCAAGAATGAGTGCGCGAGCGTTGTCGTCGGTGGTATAGCCCTCGCGGCGGTTGGGGATGGTAAAGATCGCGTGCTGCAGCATTCCCGTGTCGTCGGTCATCTGATGAAAGTGGTTGAGCTTCAACTCCGGCAGCCGGCCCAACGATTTGTGAGCCATCCGGGCCGAAAACTGTGCCCTCGGAGTCTCCACGCGGTCACTGCGCACCCGCGCGAAACTTTCCATATAACCTTGCGCGACTTTTTTCCAGACCATATCGCGGGCGAAAAGATAAGCACGTTTGCGCATGGCGTGACGGATCGCGGGAGTGTCCAGAAGTTCGATCGTCTTCTGCGCAATTGCGTCGGGATTCTGGAAGGGAACCAGCGCGCCTCTGCGGTCATCCAACAACTCGATTGCGTGCCAGTACGGAGTTGAGATGATGGCCTTGCCCGCGCCCAGTGCATAGGCCAGGGTTCCGGACACCACCTGCGCCTCATGGCGATAAGGAGTAACGTAGATGTCCGCAGCGCCGATAAATTCAACCATTTCCTCGGGACTCACGAAGTGGTTATGAAAAATCACTTGCGATTCCACACCCAGTTCCTGCGCCAGAGCCTGCAGACTGGCGCGATACTTCTCGCCCTCTCGACGCAGGATGTGAGGATGGGTTGCACCGGCGACGATGTAGGCGACATTGTTGTGTTTGGACAGAATCTGCGGCAGCGCACGGATTACGTTTTCGATTCCTTTGTTCGGTGAGAGCAGACCGAACGTGAGCAGGACGGCCTTGCCTTCTACGCCGAAGCGGTCCTTATAGAAATTGGGATCCAGGAACGGCAGGTCTGGAACTCCATGGGGCACGATATCGATTTTGGAGCCAGGCACCTTGAAGATTTCCTGCAGAAACTGCGATGACAGCTGGCTCATGACGATGAGGCGGTCGGAAAGCTCCGCGATTTCTTCCATGACCATCAGTTGATTGGGATCGGGCTCGCGTAGTACGGTGTGCAGCGTCGTCACCACCGGCATCTTCAGGCCACGGAGCAAGTGCAGAATGTGGCTTCCCGCCGGTCCGCCGAAGATTCCATATTCGTGCTGCAGACAGACCATGTCGATGTTATTAAAGTTGAGGAATTCAGCCGCCTCGTGATATGCCGCAACGCTGTCCTGCGCGAGCGACCAGCGTACCCGTGCGGGATAGTCGTATCCTTCGTCAGTATCGTTAATGGGGAGAGCCAACAAGCGGGCCGTTCCGTATTCCGCGGATATGGCCTCGCACAAGTCCGTCGTAAACGTGGCGATGCCACAATGGCGGGGAAGATAATTTCCGATCACCGCGATGCGGCTGGGTAGCGACGGCTTGGATTGCGAGCGCACATGGGCGGCTCCGCTCGCCCGAGCCGGGGGACGCGGGCCGACGACTTCCAGGGCGCGATTGGGAAACACGGTATTTGGCAACGACATTTGTACCTGACTTGATTGTGAGGACGGCGCCAACTGAAGTCACGCTTCCGATTGGCGCACGACGATCAATGGAGTTGGGTGAAATTTGTCCCTTACCAGTATTCAACGAAAGTAGAGCCACCGACTGGTCACTATTGACCAGTTTGTTGGCCAGAGATGATGCATGGTGTGGGAATGAAGTCGAAACAGGAGCAAGCTCTGGCTGTTCGCTGCCCCACGTGTGGCGCGAAGCCGGGAGAGAAATGTGAGCTGAGCACCGGCTTACCGCGCACGGAACCTCATCGAGACCGGCGACTGGCGGGTTCGGAAAAGTGAAGCAATCTAAAGTCTCTGGCCAGATCTGGCCTGGGGACAGCTGAAGCGAGCGAAGAATTCGAGAATCGGAGGCGAGTCAACCGCGTGCCCATTCCGCATTGAGCTGGGACGACCTTCGGGTTTCGATGCCATCCAGGCAGCAGCTCTGTTGCATGTGCCGCGAATGCGCCGAAACGGTCACGTAAGGCACACCGAGAAAGCGTCCGGAAACGATTTCAGTTACTTCCAAGCCATTGAACTGCTGTGGTTTTACCTTCTCCAGAATCCGTTTCAGCGCCTTCTGGATCTTTGCCGCTCCAACGGAGCCAAGAAACATCACCTTGACTTCTGCCGCCATGAAAAAGAAATTCCAGCCGGCAGCACGGATATCACGATCCAGGGCAAAACGATCCAGAATCTTGAGGAAGCTCCATCCCCCAGAGCAGGGCTCGCTCTCCAGCCCGACAAGGTCCGTCATGCCGGCCCATTCCCTAATTAGAATCGTCCCAACTTGAACACTTGGTCCCATATACCCTACAACCGGCGGTGAACTTCGACGGGTCACGAGGCCTTATGATGGACCGAAGCCCCAACAAGAAACTGTTCAAAAGTGACCATTCTTGTTGTGCCATGTGGAGTACGCTAAATACGGGCAATCTCCGCGATTTAGGCTTAACTACTGAGCCTATCGGACCAAGCCCACAAACATGAAACCTTCCCCCGGAGTAAAGAAAATCGTCGGCTTCGACCCCAGGACCTTCCTCGCGACCCTCGGCGATGGCAGGAAGATTCTGCTCGTGCCCAAGAAAGAAATGATATTCGCCCAAGGGGATGGGGCGGACGCGGTCTTCTATGTGCAAAAAGGCAACGTGCGGCTTACCGTCGTGTCCAAGATCGGCAAGGAAGCGACGATTGGAATCGTGAGCGAGGGAAACTTCTTCGGGGAAGGTTCTCTGGCGGGTCAGCTTCTGCGCATGGGTTCAGCCGCGGCCATGACTGATTGCGAGATCCTGCGTGTGGACAAGAAAACCATGATGGAGGCTCTGCACCGCGAACCGGCGTTCTCCGAAATGTTCGTGGCGTACCTGCTGGCCCGCAATATTCGCTACGAAGAAGATCTGGTCGACCAACTTTTCAACTCCAGCGAAAAAAGGCTGGCCCGCGTGCTCTTGCTGCTCGCTCATTTTGGCAAAGAAGGCATCCCTGAAACTGTGGTGCCTAAAATGAGCCAGGAGACGCTTGCCGAAATGGTTGGAACTACCCGTTCGCGAATGAGCTTCTTCATGAACCGGTTCCGGAAGCTGGGCTTCATTCACTACGCCGGTGGCTCGGAAGGCGCACTCCAGGTGCACAGTTCACTGCTCAACGTGGTTCTACACGATTAAGCGCGTCAGACCGAACACGACCGCCCGAAGATTCAACTCCAGCAAAGAATCTGATTAGACCAATCACACAAGCAGTCCTGCATCGCCCAGAGCTGCCTAATCATTCACAAGGCGGTCAATTCTGATCAGTTTTCCGGAACCTACGCTGGGATACTGAATTTGGCTTCGTTGCAATGCGGAGAAGAATGCCGGCGAAGTTCAAGAATGGATCGGAAAAGCGGGAAAGGCTGTCGGCGAATAAACGATATAGCGGGAGCGGTCTTCAAGAAAGGGAGAACCACGACAATGACAACTGAGCAGAGCAAGTGCGCACACATTCCATGCAAGTGCCTGGCGCAACCCGGCGACAGATACTGCGGTCAAGCCTGTAAGGAAGCGGGATCGAAAGAAGTCGAGATCGCATGCCAGTGTGACCACGGAAGCTGTCCGCTAATCGTGTGAGCAACGGCGTCATTGCTGATCGCGCAAGGTCCCCCCGGGGAGAGTCTGGCCATGAAGTTCCGAATCATGCTTCTGCTGTTGGTCGTGGCGAATGCGCCGTTGCCGGCAGGGGCGCAGGCTTTGGCTGATTCGGTCGATTCCCCCAGCCCAGTGGTGGTCGCGTCCCCGCCGGCTCCCGTCCTCAGCTATGTGCGCCCTACCGAGAAAACTAACCTCTACAACTACGCGTTCGATGCTTTTGGACCGTTTCCACTCGTTGGCGCGGGAATCGCTGCCGGCATCAATCTGGAATTTATTTACAGTGGGCCTCACTCCCTGATGTCTCGGATGCACTTGAACAACTCTCACGGAGCGCCAGGTCCAACAGGTCCAGTTTCAACTCCATGATGGACGTCGCGCTCAATGCGGTCCCAAACACGCTCCCGCCGCTCGCGGAGCGACAGCCCATTTCGTCCCCGGCGAACTCTTCCACCGGCCCGCTCGGCCACTTCTTCGAATGGTTCGGTGATCTGGGATTATTTTCCTGGCGAGTCGCGCGGGCCGGATTTACGCCGCCGTTCGAATTCCGCGAACTGTTTCGCCAGCTTGACGAGATCGGATCAAAGTCGCTTCCGCTGGTCGCGCTCGCCGGAGCGGCAACCGGAGTTGTGCTGTCGTTGGAAGCTCGCTACAGCCTGACTCGATTCGGTGCCAAGTCGCTGCTTCCAGCGGCGATTGTGTTCTCCGTGATCCACGAAACCGGACCGATCATCACCGGCCTGGTGGTCAGCGGCCGAGTGGGCGCCGGCATTGGCGCGGAGCTGGCGTCGATGAAGGTAACTGAGCAGATCGATGCCATCGAGGCCTCCGCGGTAAATCCTTATCGGTTGCTGGCAGCGACCCGGATTCTGGCCTGCATCCTGATGCTGCCTCTGCTCACCCTGGCGGGCGACGCATCCGGCTTGTTCATGGGTTGGGTTACGCAGGCACTGGTTGAGCCACTTTCGCTGCATCAGTTCATCAACAGTGGTTTCAAGAGCGCCAGCTTCAACGACCTTCTGCCGCCTACGTTTAAGACCGCGGTGTTTGGCCTGATTATCGGGCTCATTGCATGTTTTCAGGGAATGCGCACACAGGGAGGCGCGGCGGGCGTGGGCCGCGCGGCCACAAGTTCCGTGGTTTTGTCGTCCCTGCTCGTAATCATGGCGGATGTCGTGCTCGTAAAACTCATTCTCATATTCTTTCCTTAAGCAGATATGCACACCATCGATCAGACTACGACGACGACGGAAGAAGCCGAGAAAAACGGCAGTGCATCTGTGGTCGAAGTCGAAGCCTTACACAAATCTTTCGGAACTCAAAAGGTGTTGAACGGAATCAGCTTGAAGGTGAAGCGCGGCGAGACTCTGGCGGTTTTGGGGCGCAGCGGCACCGGCAAGAGTGTATTGCTGAGGCTGATCATCGGCCTGGAGAAGCCCGACTCCGGATCGGTTCGCATCCACGGGGAAGACATCGCCGGCCTGACGCTCGACGAGCTCGGTGAAATCAGGAAGAAAATGGGTTTCCTCTTTCAGCACGCCGCACTCTACGATTCGCTGACCGTTGAGCAAAACGTAGCCTTTCCGCTGCAGCATCACAAAAGAGAGATGTCGAAGCCGGAGCAGCGCGAGCGAGTCAAGAACTTGTTAATGGAAGTGGGCATGGAAGACGCGAACGCGAAAATGCCTTCGGATATCTCGGGCGGCATGCAGAAACGCGTGGGTCTGGCTCGAGCTCTGGCGTTGGAGCCCGACATTCTGTTGCTCGATGAACCCACCGCCGGTCTTGACCCTATCAGCTCCGGAGAGATCGACGATCTGGTGCTCAAGCTCCAGGAGGAGCATCACATGGCCTCCATCGTGGTGACTCACGATCTGCACAGCGCGAAGGCGATCGCGGACCGTTTAGCCCTGCTCAATGAGGGCGACGTGGTGATTCAGGGCAGCTTTGAAGAGCTACAGCAAAGTGAAATCGAGTTTGTTCGTGAATTTCTAAAGCATTCGTAGGGGGACACATGTCGAGAGCGGCTCGGCTGGGAGCTTTCATCGTTGTGACACTCGCAATTCTGGTGACCGGTATATTCATCATCGGAGGTAAGCAGTATCTGTTCAGTTCGACCTACCAACTGAAGGCGCAGTTCGACAACGTGGAGGGATTGGACGCCGGGGCCGATGTGCGGGTTGGCGGCGTTCACAGCGGAACGGTGCATGCCATCGTATTGCCCCACAGGCCCGGCGAGAAGGTCACTGTAATCGTGGATGTCTGTAATACGACGTACGAAATCATCAAGAAGGACTCCGTGGTCACCATCGAAACCGAGGGTCTGCTGGGCAATCAGTTTCTGGCAGTCTCATTTGGATCGGCTGGGTCAGGCGATGTGCAGGATGGCGCAATACTCTCCAGCCAGCCGCCACTCGAAATGGCTGACCTGCTTCAGAAAACCAGCGACCTGCTGGATGGAAGCCAGCAAGCCATCGAGAACGCCACGCGGGCGACGGCCAATTTGGATAAGATCAGCGCCAAGATTAACAGCGGCCAGGGAACCATCGGAGCGCTCGTCAACGACAAGCAACTCTATAACAGCGTCGAACAGACGGCGAGTTCCATGCAGGCAACGATGATCCAGGCGCAAGCCGGAGTTACTGACTTCCAGGAGAATATGGAAGCTCTCAAGCACAGCTTCTTCGTGCGCGGATACTTCAAGAATCGCGGGTATGAAGATTCCGCGGAGCTGGCGAAGAATGAGGTCGAACGCCTGCCGCAAGGCGCAGCGGCGAAGGAGTTCAGGTATTCCGGCAAGCAGCTTTTCGATAAGCAGGATTCGGCCAAGCTGAAAAACCAGAAAGCTTTGAACGCCGGCGGAGAGTTTCTGGCGAACAACCCGTTCGCGTTTGCCGTAGTTGCCGTGTCCGTCGGGATGGAAGGCGACACCCAGAAAGACTTGGTCCTGACCGAGGCCGGGGCCATGGTGATCCGCGAGTATCTGGTCGAAAACTTCGGCTTTGACGACAGTCAGCTCAAAACTCTGGGAATGGGCAAGCAGGCGGACGCCAGTTCATCTGCCGGCTGGGGTACGGTGCAGATTCTCATTTACCCTGCCGGGACTGACGTTCCAGCGGACAAGCAAGTTCCGGTTGGTATCTCGTCGAAAACAACTTCCGCACAGCCAGTCCGGGTCTCGGCAGACCCAACTGCGCAGCCGCAATAAGCGAGTCAGGGGACCATAGCGGCCACGGTTTTCGACAACTCCGGAGTGTGGAGCGCCGGCCTTGGTCCGCGCTCCACGCCTGATGTTAGCAATGCATTTCGCAGGGCGATCCGTTCTCACCGCCTCCTAATCATTCGAGAATCGTCCAGGAATACAATCCCGCTCTTGCGATCCCGCCAGGGGCGATGTGCATCGTCATTTCGACCGGTTGTGCTCAGCGTTCTAACAATGCGAAACTACGTCGGAAAGTTTCTGAGAGGTTTCCTATGGACGCGCGCCAGAGTGAGCGGATTTTCAACGCCCTCGAGTCTTTCCGCATCGAGCTGCCGTCCTGGGGCTTCGCCAACACTGGCACTCGTTTCGGAAAATTTATCCAGCCCGCCGCGGCTACGACCACCGAAGAGAAGTTCGCCGACGCTGGCCAGGTTCACTTCTTTACCGGAGCCTGCCCGACGATCGCATTGCACGTGCTGTGGGACTGCCCGGACGGAGTTCGTAGCACAGACGCCATCAAGAAATTTGCCGAACGCTATCGAGTCACGCCGGGGGCGATCAATCCGAATCTTTTTCAGGATCAGGAATACAAATTCGGTTCGTTCGGCAATCCTGACCCGGCGGTTCGCGGGCGCGCCTTGCGGCACACCAAAGACAGCATCGAGATCGCGCGCCGCCTGCACAGCCGCGACATTTCCATGTGGTTTGCCGACGGCTCCAACTATCCTGGCACAGCGAATATTCGCCAGCGCAAGCAATGGTTCACGGAGGCACTCAAAGAATCGCACGCCACTTTGTCTGCGGGGCAACGGCTCCTGGTCGAGTACAAACCGTTTGAGCCTGCCTTCTACCACACCGACATCGCCGACTGGGGCATGTCTCTGTTGCTTTCGCGCGCGGCCGGGCCGCAAGCGAAAGTCCTGGTCGATACCGGACATCACTACGCGGCACAGAACATTGAGCAAATTGTTGCCTGGCTGCTGTCGGAGGATATGCTCGGCGGTTTTCACTTCAACGATCGCCGCTACGCGGACGACGACCTGACCCTGGGTTCGATCGATCCTTATCAAGCCTTTCGTATCTTTCACGAGATCCATTCTTTCGAGTGGGAAACCGGCAAGCCGGCTGATATCGCCTACATGGTGGACCAGAGCCACAACCTGAAGGGGAAGATTGAAGAAGCGATCCAAACCGTCTGCATGGCGCAACAGCTATTTGCGAAGGCCGCCCTGGTCGATCACAAGGAGTTGTCGCAGGCGCAGCGCAAGTGTGATCTTGTGGCCGCAGAATCCCTGTTGCAGGACGCTTTCAATATCGACGTCCGGCCCGTGATTCAAGAGTGGCGCGTCTCCAAAGGACTGGCTCGCGATCCACTGAAAGCATTTCTGGAGAGTGGCTACATGGAGCGCATCACGAAAGAACGCGCCGTCCGCAATTCACAGAATGTTTCTTCCTATGCCTAAGAGCATTCCTGGGAAACCATATCTCGCCTTCGACTTTGGCGCCGAGAGTGGGCGAGCCGTGCTGGCGCGTCTCCAGTCCGGGATTCTCACCATCGAGGAAGTTCATCGTTTCCGCAACGAGCCGGTCGAATACGGAGGATCGCTCCACTGGGATGTGGCTCGACTCTGGTTCGAAGTACAAAAGGCTCTCGCGCACGTGGGAGAAGTCGAACTGGCCGGAATCGGCGTTGACGCCTGGGGCGTGGACTACGCGCTGTTGGGAGAACGCGGCGACTTGCTCGAAAATCCTTACCACTACCGCGACCGGAGAACTAAAGGGGCCATGGAGGAAGTTCTCACGAAGGTCAGCAGGGAAGAGATCTACGAGGCGACTGGCATTCAGTTCATGCCCATCAATACTCTTTATCAACTCTTCGCCGCTCGACGCCAGACTCCGAAGCTTCTTGAAGCGGCGAAAACTCTGCTCACGATCCCGGATTTATTTCACTACTGGCTGACCGGAAACGCGGTCTGTGAATTCACCAACGCAACAACCACCCAGATGGTGGACCCGGTCAAGCGGGCGTGGGCTACAAACTTGATCGAGCGCCTCGGCCTCCCTGCACACTTGCCGGCAGCGATCGTCGAGCCAGGTTCGATCATTGGGACACTTCTGCCAGCGGTCGCCGACCGCACGTCGCTTGCGGGCACGCCGGTGATTGCTCCTGCATCTCACGACACAGGTTCGGCAGTCGCGGCAATCTCGGCTCGCGACGGCACCGCATTTCTCAGCACTGGAACGTGGTCGCTACTGGGCACCGAACTGGATTCCCCGGTGATCACTCCCGAAGCATTGCGCCTGAACTTCACCAACGAAGGTGGCGTGAATGGAACCACCAGACTGTTGAAAAATGTGATGGGCCTCTGGATGCTGCAGGGCTGCCGCCACTCCTGGGCCGCGCAGGGTCATAGCTACGACTATGCCGAATTGATCGAACTGGCAATGCGGGAGCTGTCGTTTCGTCACCTCGTCGATCCCGACGACGAATCATTCTTGCGACCTCCGGACATGCTCACCGCGATCGACAAATTCTGCACGCGCAGCCACCAGCCAGTTCCGCGGGAACCAGGCGCCTACGTGCGGGCGGTTCTGGAGAGCCTCGCATTCAAGTACCGTTTCGTTCTTCGAAATCTGGAACGCGTGAGCGGCAAGCACATCGAGCAGATTCGTATCATCGGTGGCGGATCGAAAAATCGTCTGCTGAACCAGTTGACGGCCGACGCGACCGGAAGAACGGTCCTAGCCGGCCCGGCCGAAGCCACCGCACTGGGGAATGTTACGGTTCAGATTCTGGCGACGAGAGGCGCGGCCTCGCTCCAGGAAGTCCGCGCCGTTGTGGATCGATCTTTCCCGACCGAAGTTTTCGATCCCCTCGAAACCGACAAATGGGACCAGCAGGCGGAACGATTTGAGCAATATTGCGGGAGCATCTATGCCTGAAATCAAAGAAACGACTCATCTGAAAGACTTGTGGAACGAGGCCGAAGCGCAGAAGATGTCTGGCAATCAACTGGCCCTGCTGCGCTACCGTTCGAACCTGCTGGGCGCCGATTTGCGGATCACGAATTTCGGGGGCGGCAATACGAGTTCGAAGCTCGAGTTGCCCGATCCGTTTACCGGACGCGCCGTTCGCGTGCTGGCCGTGAAAGGCAGTGGCGGAGATCTGGGCTCGATCGCCGAATCTGGATTTGCCCTGCTCTACCTCGATCGCCTGGATCAAATCAAACAACTCTATCGTGGCGAGCAGCGCGAAGATGAAATGATCCGCTACTATCCACTCTCGGCGTTTGGCGAGAATCGCGTAGCGGCGTCGATCGACACTCCGCTGCACGCATTCCTTCCTTTCGCTCACGTGGACCATTTGCACCCCGACTGGGCCATCGCGCTGGCCGCGAGCGCCAATGGGAAACGTAAGCTTGAGGAGTTCAACAAAGAATTCCAGCGCAAGATCGTGTGGGTTCCCTGGCAGCGTCCTGGATTCGAACTCGCGCTCATGATTGAGCGAGCCGTCAAAGACAACCCCGGAGCGGAGGGTCTCATTCTTGGGGGCCACGGATTGTTCACGTGGGGGATGACGCAACGCGATTGCTATTGGAACAGCATTTCCACTATCGACCAGATGGGTGAATTTATCCTTCAGCATCAATCGAGGAAAGGCTCGCTGTTCGGCGGAGTCGAGCATGCCCCGGTTCAGGATCGAAAAAATATTGCGACGCAGATTCTGCCTGCACTCAGAGGAGTGGTGTCCTCGAATCGCCGAGTGGTAGCGCACTATGCCGACGAGGATGATGCTCTGACTTTTGCGGGGTCGAAGTGGGCCAAGGAATTGGGATCGCTCGGCACCAGTTGTCCGGACCATTTTCTCAGAACGCGGGTCTGTCCTCTTTTTCTTCCCTGGGATCCTGTGACGGAAGATGTCAGCGTTCTGAAGTCGCGTATCCAGGGCGAGACGGTCGCGTATCGAGCCTCCTACAAAAAGTATTACGCAGCTTGGGCGACTGCCGATTCTCCCAAGCTGCGGGATTCCAATCCATCCGTGGTTGTCGTTCCCGGCCTGGGGCTGTTCGGCTTTGGCAAGAATAAAAAAGAAGCGCGGATTACAACCGAGTTTTTTATCAATGCGATTCACGTCATGGCCGGCGCGAATGCTTTGGAAGATGGAGACGTTCCTCAGACACTGCCACAGGCCCGGCACGCCGAGCAATCGCAGCAGTTCAGCCAGTTCCACAATTACGTGGCGCTTCCAAGATCAGAAGCCTTCCGCATCGAGTACTGGGCGCTCGAAGAAGCCAAGCTACAGCGTATGCCCGCGGAAGCCGAATTCAGCCGCAAGATTGCCCTCGTTATCGGCGGCGCGAGTGGGATCGGCCGCGAAGTCGCTCTGCTGCTCGCCCGCAAGGGTGCTCATGTCGTCGTTGCGGATTTCGACCAGCCGGGTGCCAAGAAAGTTTCCGAAGAAGTCGGAGCGATATCGTCGTGCGAATTTGTTGCCCATGCTCGTGTTGACCTTGGTTCAACCGCGTCCTTAGCGGATGCCGTGAACTTCACGATCTCCCAGTTCGGAGGCCTCGACATCATTGTCAACACAGCGGCCATCTATCCCGTAGCCGGCTCGGACGGTGAACTCTCCGACGCCCAATGGGCACATACATTCCTCGTGAATGTCACGGGCAACTATCATCTTGCCCGTCAAACTGAATGGATATTCAAAGATCAGGATCTGCCCGCTTCTATGGTGCTCACCAGTTCGGCCAATGCTGTGGTCACCAAGCAAGGTAGCGAGGCCTATGACACGAGCAAGACAGCTCTCAACCACTTGATCCGGGAGTTGTCGATCAAACTGGGGCCGCTCGTACGTGTCAACGGAATTGCTCCCGCAACCGTTGTCGCAGGTTCCACCATGTTTCCCCGAGATCGCGTGATTCAGTCTTTGGAAAAATACAAGATCGCTTTCACCGACTCAGAGTCGACCGAGGAACTGCGTTCTAAGCTCGCGGGTTTCTACGCGCAACGCACGCTGACGAAACGGCCCATCCTTCCGCAAGATTGCGCGGCTGCGATCGTCTGGCTAGCAGGCGATCAGAGTTCTAAGACCACCGGGCATGTTATCCCCGTGGACGGCGGTCTCTCGGAAGCCTTCCTTCGCTAAGGAGAAAACATGCAGCGTGTCTGCTTTGTGTTGCAGGTCAAACCCGAGAGGCTCGAGGAATACAAAGAACGGCACCGCAGCGTGTGGCCTGAGATGCTGGCCGCGTTGCGGGAGACCGGATGGGCTAACTACTCGTTGTTCCTGCGCGAGGATGGCCTTCTCGTCGGTTATCTGGAGACGGAAAACTTTGAACGTGCCCGCGCCGGTATGGCCAATCGCGAAGTGAACGAGCGCTGGCAGCGCGAAATGGGCGATTTGTTCATTCAGCCCGACGGCGTGTTGCCCGACCGCGCCATGCAGCCGCTGGAAGAAGTCTTTCACCTGTAAATTCAGACACGAGGATTCCATGAACCCAGCCCTGGGAGTGTTTTTTCACTGGCTCGGCGGCCTCGCCTCCGCCAGCTTTTACGTTCCCTATCGCGGAGTGAAGCACTGGGCATGGGAAACCTACTGGCTGGTGGGCGGATTCTTCAGCTGGATCATCGCGCCATGGATTCTTGCGCTGACCATGACGCATGACCTGATGCGCGTGCTCCACGAAGCTCCGCCCAGCAGCCTTGTCTGGGCATATGTGTTTGGAGTGTTGTGGGGACTCGGCGGCCTCACCTTCGGACTGACCATGCGATACCTGGGGATGTCGCTCGGCATGGCCATGGTCCTGGGCTACACTGCGGCCTTCGGCACACTGATGCCTCCGATTTTTCGCGGAGTGTTCGCATCCCAGGTCCTGGGCACGCGATCTGGACTGATCATTCTGGGCGGAGTCGCCGTCTGTTTGGTCGGCATCGCGATCGCGGGGGCGGCCGGAATATCCAAAGAACGTGAGATGTCGACGGAGCAGAAGCGGGCTTCGATCAGGGAATTTGATTTGAAGAAAGGATTGCTGGTCGCCACTTTTTCAGGTGTGATGAGTGCCTGCTTCGCCTACGGACTTGCTGCCGGCGATCCGATCAAGACTATTACCATGCAGCATGGCACTCCGGTTCTGTGGCAGGGACTTCCCGTGCTGGTCGTCGTCCTGGTGGGAGGCTTCACGACTAACTTCATCTGGTGCCTCATCCTGAACATTCGCAACCGAACCGGCTATCAATACTTCGCCTCCGAAATTCGGGGCAAGGTTCCCGCGCGCAATGAGGAGTACATCCTTGAAACTGCCACTGATGCTCCCGGCGAGGAAATGGCGGTCGCTGTGGCCGTAGCCCAAGACCTGGCGGTGAGGGCGCCGATGCTCGCCAACTATCTGTTCTCGGCTCTCGCGGGCACGACCTGGTACATGCAGTTTTTCTTCTACACCATGGGCGAGACCCAGATGGGCAGATACAAGTTCTCCAGTTGGACCTTGCACATGGCCAGCATCATCATCTTCAGCACATTGTGGGGAATCGCGCTCAACGAGTGGAAGGGAGCCGGCGCCAGGACCAGGCTGCTCGTGGCCTTCAGTCTGTTGGTTCTGGTGAGTTCCACGGTGATTGTAGGTTACGGTAACTACGTCGGCGGAGCCTCACACTGACGCCGACCCCTGGAAGCGGCATAGATCGGGCGGGATGCGATCTCGTTCAGCTGGTCAGACGGTCTGCTGAGATGGGCGTTATGCCAGAGACGCTCAGACTCTTCAGTGCATCGGTCTTCCCGGTCCATGCGAGATGTAAATCACTTGATGAGGGCGTGTAGCAGCGTGCTGTCATCGCTACTTTGTTGTCAAGAAAAGTCTCGATTACCGAGCCGTCGATCCACAGATTGAGAGTCGACATCCCGTCGCGGCCCGGAGACAGCGGCAAAGTCTGTTCCCCTATGGCGACGGAAGGTGTGCCGCTCGCACCGTTGTAATTGATCGCGAACAGCGGCGGGGTCTGGCCGTCGGCCCTCAGTTCGAGTCCGGCGGCGCTGTCCCCGGCCTTGAATGTGCAGACGATCACAGCGGCGCGATTGGAAATGGCCATCTTGCCAACAGAGGCTTCGATCGTTGCGCGGCCGGGGGCTCTCTCCAACGTCTGGACATCGCGCCGCAACGACTGAAACTCCGGGGGGACTTCCATCCGAAGTTCATTGTCTGTGCCCAGCGTAAGCACGCGCGGAAGCGCCATCACTCCGGCCCATCCGGCGGCTTCGCACTCCTCGGGCGAACGCGTTTCCTCCACCCATCCCCACAAAATGCGCCTGCCTTTGGCGTCGACCATGCTTTTTGCTGCATAGTACGATCCGTGGTCCATCAATCCTCGGGTCTCGGAGTGGAAGACGAGTTCGCGCCGGTCAAACGTTCCCACCTCCCAGTGCACCTTGTGCTTGGAGGAATAGAGCAGGACATGTTTATCTCCAAGCGGGAAAAAATCCGGGCACTCCCACATGTCGCCGGTCTCGGCGGGATTGGTGCCTTGCGCCAGCGGATGCAGATAGGTCCAGGTGCGAGCATCCGTCGAGCGATAGAGCAGCACGGCGCCGCCAACTTCTTTGAAGCCTGAGCCCAGGCCCAAGTACCAGATGTTGGCATCTTTCCACGGGCAGGGATCGCGGAATCCGGTGACCTTCAAACCTGGAGGAGGGCCGTCGATCACTGGTTTCTCCAACTTCTTCCAGTTCCGCAGATCGGCATCCGTCGAAGTGGCAAGGCACTGAACCTCCCGCAATTTGTGACCGGTAATCGTCTCCAGTTCTGCCGGAACCTTCGTCACGCCGGTGTAGAGAATGGTGGCGTCCTCGCCGCCAAAAAAAACGCTTCCGGTGAAACATCCGTCCGCGTCATAGAAGCCTGGCGTTGGCGACAACGCCATCGGCAGGTGCTTCCAGTGAATCAGGTCTGCGCTGATCGCGTGGGACCAGTGCATGTCTCCCCAGATGGCCGCACCGGGGTTGTGTTGGAAAAACATGTGGTACTGGCCGCGAAAGAATCGAGGCGCGCAGGGATCGTTCATCCAATTGGCCTTGGCCAATAGATGAAATTGCGGTCGCAAGGGATCGTTGCGGAGTTTCTGCCTTAGCGCCGAAGACAGTTCTTCGTCCGGCGCCGCCGTCTGAGATTCTTCGAACAGTTTGGAATAGGCGCGGTCACCTGCAACCCATAGTGCAGACGCGGCAGTCGACGTAACCAGAAATCTTCGACGGTTCATTCGCCTATCTCTAATTTTGCAGGCCTGCCCTAGACCTTGGTCTCGGCCGCAAAAATCGACGCTCCCGCTCCAAGGCGCTTACTCATAAAGCTCTGCACCTCGGCCGCCGTGGGCATAGAGGGCTGCGCTCCATGCCGAGTCACCGAGATCGCAGCGACGGCCGAAGCAAAAGCGGCGCTGCGTACAGCGGTGAGGCCGCGCATCAACCCTACCGCAAATCCGGCATTGAAGGCGTCTCCGGCCCCGGTCGTATCCACCGCATTCACCGAAAACGCGGAAACATGTTCTTTCGGAACATTCCTCTGGGCCACGACGCAGCCGCGCGATCCCAATTTCAACAGGACATTCTTGACTCCAAACTCCAGAAGGCGATCCGCGGCATCGTCGTAGTTTGCATCGCCACTCTCAATTTTCGTCTTCAGCAGTTCCTGGGTCTCGCTTTCGTTCGGCGTAATCCAGGTAACCCTGCGCAGCAGGGCTACAGAAAGCTCGCGCGCGGGCGCCGGGTCGAGCATCAGCGGAATGTCGCGCCGCTCCGCAAACTCGGCCAAATATTCAACTGTCTCCAGCGGAATTTCAAGCTGCGCCAGAAGAAATCCAGCGCGCTGCAGAATTGGCGCCGCTTTTTCCAGCAGCTTCGTCGTGAGCTGGCCGTTGGCCCCAGGCACGACCACGATGTTATTCTCGCCGCGCTCCCCGGTCGTGATCAACGCCACGCCGGACGCCCCTTCTACAGCGTTGATATAAGTTGTATCCACTCCGGCATCATGCAGCCCATCGCGCAGCTGGATTCCGAACGGATCGTTCCCGATATTTCCCACCATCGAGACGGGATACCCGAGCTTCGCCGCCGCGACCGCCTGGTTCGCGCCCTTGCCGCCAAAAAACGTATGAAAGCTGTTGCCAATGATGGTCTCCCCAACCCGCGGAATACGGTCGGCTTCCACGACCAAATCGAGATTGATGCTGCCGACGACGACGATAGGCTTCTGCATAACGATTTCTTTTTCGACTACCGGATCACCCTGCCCGCGAGTGAGATCTAGCCCAGCCCAGGCAGGAAGATCATGGCAATGGCAGGAATGAGTTTCATGAATGCGAGGGCTCTGCGTACTCGTACTACCGCCGCGCGGCGCGAGCGAGCGATGGGGTGGTAGAACGCTCGCGCCGCCATACTCGGGCTAGCGGCATCTCTAGAACACTAATTTTCCCGCAACCTGCACGATGCGCGACTCGTTTGCCCCATTGACCATCCCGAAAGGAAATTGCGCGCTTCCGCTGGGGTAGGTCGTGATCACACTATTCCAATTGGAATGGTTGAAGGCATTGAAGGCGTCGGCACGAAATTCCACGTGAAGGCTCTCACGAATCGGGAATGTCTTCGCCAGCGAAAGGTCCGCTCGATTCTGGCCCGGACCTCTTATCGTTCCCAGGCCAGAGTTGCCGCGAACATTCGTTGCCGGCACCGAAAACACCGAGGGGTTAAATTGACGATAGAAACTCTTATCGCCATGACTGATGTTGGGGTTGCCGGAGACGTTCAGTTCATCAAAACCTGCGCCGTCCTGCGCACTCGAACCGTAGCCCGTGGGGCAGGTAGCCGTCCCGGCATCAGCGGTGGGACAAGCCACACCTGGACCACCATTCACCGCAGTCAGCGCGTCGCCCGATTCAAGGGTCATCGTACCGGCCAGGCGCCAGCCGCTGAGAGGCAGTTTTGCCCACATCGGCCACGTCTTGCCATACTCCGGCGACCAGATTCCGCTCAAAACGAAGCGTTGGCGATGGGACGCATTGGCTTCGCCACGGTCGTAGATGTTCGGATACTGAAACCCGCCTGAGCCCAGGCCCACAGTCCCGTTCCCTGCGAGAGTATTGACATAGGGATAATCCGATACCGTTTTTCCCCAGGTGTAGTTGCTGATTGCTTGAAAGCCTCGGCTGAAATCGTGCCGGTATTGAACAATCATCGCATTGTAAAAAGAGTTCAATCTGGGCCGGATGACGTAGATATCGCCAAAATAACCGGTGTTGTTGGGCCGCGCCGCGTTGAACGCGGGATCGTCCGCACCGCCGCCGGCCGGCCAGCCCGTTTGATAGGGGGGCAGGTTGATGTTTGTCTCCTGCGTTCCCTTCCGCCCCTGAACCCCCGAATAGGACACGACAAACACATCGTGTGCCGTCACCTGCCGCTGAACGTCGAGGAGCATGCGCTGATAATAGGGTAGCGGGGTCGATTTCTGATCGTAGTAGGTAAGACCGGCTAGTGCTCCCGGCCCGTCCGTTCCCTGGCCCGTGTCCGTCGGATCCGGGAAAGACCCTAATGTGGTGCCGACCGGTGCTGGGAAGATACTGGAAAGTGTCAGGTACGGCGTATCCACCGGCTGGCCCAGGGTGGCATTGTCTACGTTGTAATTGACTGCGCTCGAGGTTCCATAGATGGCATAGCCCACGTTGGTGGAAATCTGGGTCGCGCCCGCGTTGTAGAAGATGCCGTATCCCGCCCGCACAACCGTCTTTTGGTCCGGACTGTAGGCGATGGCGAGACGCGGCGCAAAATCCCGCTTGTCGGCCGACCGATAGTGAATGGGCAATCCTGAAGCGATACCGGGATATTCCAGAATACCGCCGCTGGGAGTGCCCGGAGCGTTGCTGAAGATCGCGCAGCAGGGAGCAATGGACGGATTCGGCGTATAGTCCGGGATGCTCAAGTCCCAGCGCAGCCCCGTCGAAATCGTCAGTTTTGGGCTGAGACGGAATTTATCGTTCACATAGAAGCCCCAAAAAGGAAACAGAATGTTGTAATTCGGCGACGTGGCGTTTCCGCCGTTGATGGTGTAGCGAACCCAGAGAGCGGATGGAATCCCCATCACCAGGTCCGCCATGGCATCGCCACCCTGGTAGCCCAGATCACCACCGCTGGCGCTGAAAGCATTGGTGCAGGTGCCGGAGTAGGGATTGCAATACGTTCCAAACTGCACATTGCGCGCTACGTCCCAGTCAATCTCACTCTTGCGGAAGTAGTTAAACCCGGCGGTCAGTGTGTGCCGCCCTCGCACAAAGTCCACGTTGTCGGAAACCTGCCAGGACTCATTCTCCGCGCGAAAGAATTCAACGATTCCCGGGGTCGGATAGTTGCCGGCGTAAATGCCAAAAACCCCGTGCGTTATTCCGTCGCCGGTATTCTGAAACACCTGGTTGAGCGGATTGCTGCTGCCATTAAAGTAGCTCAGTTGGCTGCTCGAAGCGGTCAACAGGGCGCCATCGCCGGTTCCGAAGATGAACTCATTGGTCAGGTGCGGTGTGAAAATGTGAGCATAGTTCACCGTGATCAGGTACGACTTGTCTTGCACGGGATAGGTGTAGAGCACCGCCGGCTGAATGCCGCCCTCAAAGTTATTGCTTCCATTCGATTTGGACCAGGTTACGAAGATGTCGTCCTTGGCCGTAATTCTCCCGTCAAAACGCGTGTCGATGTGATAGTTGGAGATTCCTGAACTCTGGTATGCGAAATAGTTGACCTCATTGCTGGGCGTGTTCGGGATGTTTGGCAGAGGATAGAGAGCATTCAATATGGTCGCGGAGGCAGAATTCACCAACCCGGGTACCTGATCCAGGCGATTGCCCGCCACCGGCGGCCGCGAGCTTACCCCAGTCGTCGGGTCATAGGTAGTTAATAAGGGGTTATACAGCTGAACAGGGTTTGGATTGACTCCTAGCCCTCCATCGCAGGCCGGCGTTCCGCACAGCAATTCGCTGAAATCCCCCGTGCGCTCGGCTGCGGAAGGCACAGAGGCAGTGACCTCTGAATTGCCGTCGCGCTCGCGAAAGTCCTCGTAGTTGGCAAAAAAGAACAGTTTGGTTTTGAATCCCGGGATTGGTATAGGACCACCTAGGTTCCCGCCGAATTGGTTACGGATCAAGGCGGGCTTGATCGCAGGCGTGCCAATCGTAATCAGAGAGTAAGCGTTGGCCCAGGGGTTGACGGCATTGAGGTCGGTGTTCTCCAGAAAGTCGTAGGCTTCGCCGTGAAACTTGTTCCCCCCACCTTTGGTTTGAATGTTCAACGCGGAAATATCATGGCCGATGGCAGCGGAGAAGTCCGAAACTTGTATGGTTCCCGTGCCAATCGCCTCCGCAGAAGGCGCGAAGCTGATGCTGCTCTCATAATTGTCGTTGGCGTTGACCCCGTTGATGTAAAAGCCGTTATCGCGCGAACCTTGAAAAGAACCGCCGGTTGTAAAAGCCGTTCCGCCCATGGCGAACTGTGAGCCCACTGAAAAAGTTCCGCCGGGGTTGACGTTCGCTTGCGGATAGGTGGCTACTCCGGGCGCCAGGGCCGCGATCGATGTGAAATTGCGCCCGTTCAAGGGAAGATCCTCAAACTGACGCGCCGTAACGTTGGTGTCTACACTCGCCCCCTCCGTCTCCAGCCCTTCTTGCTCGGCCGCGACCGTCACCGTTTGCTTTACAGAACCTGGGCGCAACTTGAAATCGTAGTTCGTCACTGACCCGATGTTCACTGTAACGGATTGGGATGCTTCGGTTTCGAAACCTTCGAGGGATGCAGTCAGCCTATATTGCCCGGCGGTGAGGTTGTCGAACTCGAAATGCCCTGCCTTGTCCGCCGTGATTTGACGGTTTTGGTTTTGCGAGTCAACCAGAGTGACCTGTGCGCCAGGAACCACGGCGCCGGAGGCATCGAAAACAGTCCCGGCTATTCCACCCCGCTGGGCAAACTGCGCGCCGGCCGGCCGAGATGCCAGAAGTACCAGGAGAGCAAAACCGAGACCCCGAACGCGCATCAAGGCAGCGAACGAAAGCGGATTTCTAGTGAGGTCCAATCTGCGGAATCTGGAGAACGAGGCCATTGTTAAGACGGACAAGGTCTTGAGCAGAGTCATGAACCACGACCAAGGGGTTCGCATACGGAGTCTCCGGTAACGGGGCGCCGGCGCCACGAGGCGCAGCAGTCCGCTGATTTGAAACGTTTCAAATCTAAAACGCAGAAAATTTACCCCGCCTCGTTCGTACTTGTCAACCTTTAAACTGATTCAACGCTCGTGGCGGTCTAGATTCCAGAATGGTTTTCTCCGCGACCTCAGCGGCTTTCCTCACCGATCTCGGCGGTTACAGGCTCTTGCGTGTCGACTTGTTCCGGTTGCCTGCGACCGTAGCTCGGACGACTCTCTCTGCACCGCCAATGAAAGGCCTTCCCACGGAATTCCGCTTCTTCAGTTCGGTCGGCAGAAGCACCTTTTTCGGCGCCGACCGCATCCCGTCGACCCGCTGCAGCAGAAGGCGCGCCGCCGTAGCGCCCAACTGATATCCCGGCTGATAAACCGAGGTCAGGGAAGGGTCGGTGAAGTTAGTGAACTCCAAACTGTCGAAACCTGCAATCGACAAGTCTTCCGGACAGCGTAGGCCAAGCTCCCGAGCAGCCTGCAATACGCCAAAAGCCATGAGGTCGTTGCAGGCAAAAATCGCGGTCGGGCGGGGCAGCATACGAAGCAATCGCAGCGCAGCCTGATGACCGCTGGCAGTATCGAAGCGCGCCTCCTGCACAAATTCCGGGTCGATCTCAATGCGGGCTTCATTCAACGCGCGTCTAAAACCTTTCAAGCGTTCCGCCGCATTGGTCAACCCCAGCGGTCCCGCGATCACGGCCAAACGTTGATGCCCCGTCTCAATCAGATGGCGGGTCGCCAGATACGCGCCTTCCGCATTGGCCACCAGCACCGCATCGCCCTTCCAGCCATCGGGCACGCGGTCAATGCAGACCACGGGAACCGACGCCGAGGCGTAGGCCCGCAGATGGCCCGCGATGTCCGCACCTGCCGCGGGAATAATCAATAGCCCGGCAATGTGATACGAGCGTAATTCGCGGACATACGATTGTTCTTTGGAGGGATCGTTATCCGCGTTGCACAGAATCACGCGGAAGGAACGCTTGTAGGCCACATCTTCCACGCCGCGAACCACGCCGGGAAAAAACGGGTTCGTAATATCCGGGATCACCATGCCCAGCATGTTGGTCCGGTTTTTCCTGAGACCCTGCGCCAATGCGCTGGGCTGATAGCCCATGCTACGAATGGCTTCAATTACGCGCTCTCGCAGCTTCGGCCGCACGTTCGCGGTTTCGTTGATTACGTGCGATACCGTTCCGATCGAGACCCCGGCACGCTCCGCGATTTGCCGCATTGTCACAGGTGCTGTCATGACTTGCCGCGTTGAAGCACGGCGAATTGTTGTGCCCGGCAGCATTGACGCCTGCCGGACAAATCACTGCGAGTCTACTACGCAGCGGAACCCGACGCCCGCGGAACGGTCCATGCTCGGGGACATCAGCAACAGCTTGCCGTGCTCGCTCAGCTTATAGGCCTGCGGGAAGTACCAGATGGAGCCCTGCGGCTGATAGTAACTGCCGCCACGAAGAATTCCGCCCCGCGTGTGTTCGTCGACAAACTCCTCCGTCCATTGCCAGACATTTCCCACCAGATCCATCACGCCAAACGGACTGGCGCCCTTCGGGTGCGCGTCGACCGCGTCCGGACCGCGCATGGTACGCGACTTGTCAGGCAGCGGCACAGCGCCGTCATCCCACGCATTGCCCCAGGGATAGAGCCGGCCGTCCGTGCCTTGAGCCGCATACTGCCACTCCCACTCATGGGGAAGGCGCTTTCCCGCCCAACTCGCATAGGCCCGCGCATCGTCCTGCGAGACCCATGTCACTGGCTTGTTTTCCCATCCCTGCGGAAACCTTCCGTCCTTCCAGTCGCGTAGAAAATTCAAGTCGTCTTTCGGGTGATAGTGCGTCGCGTCCAGGAACTTTTTGAATTGAGCGTTCGTCACCGGATACTTGTCGATGTAGAAAGACGTGATCTGCATCGGATGTTCGTGAAAGCGCCGCGGAGAATCCTCCCACGGATATTGAACATCGACGCCGATGTCGTTAAATCCCTCGATTTCGATTCCTGAGATTTTGAAAAGAAAATCACCCTGGGGAATCTTGATCATTCCGTCCGGCGTGCCAGTCGCGGCTTTGGTCGCCTGTATCGGGACAATCTGCTGCGGCACAACTTTCCATTCGTGCGAGTAATCGGCGAGCGGCTTTGCCGTCAGCTCCTTCATCTTCGCCATCAAGGCCAGCATCTTCTGGTCTGGCGCGCTGCTGGTCACTAGAACAGCGCCATATCCGTGAGCTTCGATCGAAAAGGCGAGCACGGTTTTGCCACCGTTGGCTTGAGGTTTCAGTTCCACGCCGTGGTAAAGATCAAAGTAACGAAGATTTTCTTTCGCCGGAACCTCCATCTGGTCGCCGGCAACGTCGTATTCGTTGCGATTCACAATCGTCCAGACCGTTTCCGCCCCGAGCGGCCAGCGGCTGGCAAACACACCATAGCGAAGCATGGGAACCATCGGCTCCCACTCTTTGCTGATCAAGAACGGCGCTACGCCGCGCTCGATCGTGGCCACGCGCAACGTCGCTTCCGCGTCGCGCGGAGTGATTCCGTTCCAGATGCCCCAGATGTTCTCCCAACTCTCCCAGCCCACTCCGTTGAAAAAGGCGAACTGCAAGTCATCGGTCTTGTCGCGATTCCAGCGGTGAGAAATATTCACCATGTGCCGCGTCTCAAGCCACTTGTACTTGTCCGCCAGAGGAGTGAAGGGAAATTGATATTGGCCCCAGGTCATGACATCCCACGCCAGCGCTTCGTCGGACGGCCCGCCCTCGGGTTCAAAGGCAAGCGGATGTCCGACCTTGTCCGCGGCCAATGAAAACGCCAGAGGAACGCCGTCTTGGGTATCGCCGTTGATGCCGTCGGCGCCGATCTCCGCCATCAGACTGGCGATTGCGTCCGGCCACGACATCTCTGGATCGCGCGTTCCCTGGTCCCACATCATCATCGGAAACAGCACGCGCACGCCGCGGCGATGGAAGTCGGCAATCATCTGCTTCACGCCGGCAACGCCTCCCGGCATGCTGCGAATCAGGTCGTGCTGGTTGCGATTGTCGATTCCCATGTTTGGATACGTTGGCCAGATCAGCACCGCGTCAATTCCGCCGTATCGCTTTTCGAGATCGTCAACGTAACGATCCACGGTGTACTTGCCGGCAACCGGATCGTAAAAGTAACGGTCCTGCACCATCATCTGCGGCTGCATGAAACTCGATTGCGTCCATTGCAACGCGGGTAAATCGTAGCGCGAGCCGTCGTAGCCGATGCGGATGCGGCGCTCCATTCTCCAGTGCGTGATATCGGCCAGCCACGCATCGTGCTCGTTCTGGCTGCAGGGCTTCGATCCGCCCTCCCACAGTCCCTTCATCGTCAGGCACTCGGGAACAGGAATCTGCTGCACTTTCGGGGAGAACTGCGAAGTTTGAGCAGAACAAATCGGGGCACAGGTCGTGGCATAAATCGTGGCCACAGCCAGCACAGGAACCGCGCGTTGCAGGAATCGGGATCTCATGGAGAGTGGCTCCTTCGTCTGCGTATCAATTTCCGTTCGCAAGATAAAACGCTCGGAATATAAAACGTTTCAAACCGGTTGTCCACTTTGGCCAATTCGTGGGGGGATCGTCTAGCCGATCGTGCGGAAGATTCTGGTTAGTGTCGTTGCAGAAATGGTTGCGAGAGCGAGCGCGACGGCTAGTTCGCGGCGCGCAAAGTGTTGCGGAAACGGAGAAGTCAGTCGGCGTGCCGTCCTGTAAAGCGAGCCGCCATGAGTGCCACAAATATGCGCTCATAGCGATCTCGATTCATTCAGCCCGGAATCTTGAGCTCGATGCTACAGGTGCGAGTTTTCGTTAGGCGTTGGTGCCGCCATCCACGGTCAGGTTCGCACCGGTGATGTATGACGCCTCCGGGCCAGCGACGAACGCGACCAACCCAGCCACTTCGTCGACAGATCCGTAGCGGTTCAGCGCAGTGTTGGCCTTCTGCGGCGCGGCCCAATCGCCAGAGGCGGGATTCAACTCCGTATCGATCGGACCCGGCTGGACATTGTTGACAGTGATGCCCCGGCTCCCGACCTCTCTGGACAAGCTCTGAGCGAACATCTTGACGGCTCCTTTTGTGGCGGAGTAGGCCGCAAGGCCGGGCGTCATGTTACGTTCCCCGACGCAGGAACCGATCATGATGATGCGGCCGTCGTTCTTCATGCGCTTCAGTGCCGCCTGCGTAGCGATAAATATCCCGCGAAGATTGAGGCCAATCATGTAGTCCAATTCTTCCAGAGTGGTCTCCTCGAATTTCTTGGGGATGGCCGTGCCCGCGTTGTTCACGAGAATGTCAAGCCGTCCGAATGTTGCGACCGTCTTTTCGACCGCGGCTTCAACCGCACCGGCATGAGTGGAGTCTGCCTGAATTGCGATCGCCTTTCCGCCGGCGCGTTCAATCTCCTTGACGACCGCCGCGGCTGCATCGGAACCCTTCGTGTAAGTGATGGCCACGCTCGCTCCGTCCGCCGCCAACCGCTTGGCGATCGCGGCGCCGATGCCGCGTGAGCCGCCCGTTATGAGAGCAATCTTTCCTTCGAGTTTCTTAGACATTATTTCGCTCCCTGGTGCTGATTTATGAACTTACCCGCGATGTTTGACGACCCAAGCCGCACTACTCGTCCCGATGATTAGGTTCGAACTGCCCGGCTGTTTCCGTGCCGGCCGCCTTCATGTCCAGGCTTGCGCGCAAAGACGTATAAACGGCCGCAACGCCCACGATGAGATTGGCCACAACGACAGGCCCCGAGTGTATGAAAACTCCGTAAACCACCCAGAGCATGGCGGCTGCAGCCTGTATTTTGCGCAGCGCGGCAGGCTGCTTGAAAAAGTACGACATCGAAAAGATGCCGGTCGCGGTCCAGCCAAGTGCACTCAGCCACATCTCACGATCTCCTTGGTGTTTCGGCACTGGCAGCGGCCAGTTACAGGTTGGATGTATTTCAGTCGATGTAGTTGCTATATGTTGCGCCAAAGCTGGGACGGATCGATCTAATCAGATTGGAACGTGGGGAGGATCTGAGCGTAACGAGATTTGAGCGTAACGAAGCCTAACGAAACGAGAAGAGATGAGCACAGGTGCGGGCATTTCAGCGCCGGGCGTATCATCTCATCCACCCCGTGTGCGGGTGTTCAAGTTTTGGTGTGACGAAAAGGAAGGAGACTCCCTTGAGAATGAGTTACCAATGCGCCGCTTTCCTGTTGGCCGGAGCCTTGATTTCTGGAGCCGCGACATCCGTTGCGCAAACCGAGACAAACGGAGCGAGCACTCCAGGCCAGGCCATCCCCGGAACTGGCGGCGTGAGTCCGTTCGCCGGCAGTGTGCCGGCAAAGCTGGTTCCGGGAGTTCTGCCGCTTTCTTTGCGAGATGCTATCGACCGCGGGCTGAGACAAAATCTCGGACTGCTGCTGTCGAACGCGGACGTCCGCGCGGCGCGAGGACAGCGCTGGGAGCAGTTGAGTTCTCTGCTACCGCACGTTACAGCGGCGCCTTATGTGGCGGAGTCGAAGATCAATCTCGCGGAGATCGGTTTTTCCGATGTGCCTGGATTCAGCATCCCGCCTTCGATTGGGCCTTTCTCTTATTTCGACGCACGCGCGGCGGTGACTCAAACCGTGTTTGACTGGAAGTCCATCAATGCTACGCGCGCGGCCAGTCAGAGTCTGAAATCCGCGAGCTATACGTTCAAAGACGCTCGCGATCTGGTTGTACTGGCCGTGGGCTACACGTACTTGCAAGCGATCGCCGATGAGTCGCGCATCGAGACGGCGGAAGCGCAGGTCAAGACGGCGCAGGCGCTCTACGACCAGGCGTCGGACCAGATCACCGCCGGTACTTCACCAGACATCGACGGCCTGCGCACTAAGGTGGAACTCCAGACCCGGCAACAACAGCTGATCCAGGCGAAGAATAATTTCGCCATCCAGAAGCTGACCGTGGCGCGCGTGATCGGCCTCGCTCCGGGGCAAGAGTTCGAATTCACCGACAAGTCACCGTACCAGGCGTTCGAAGCCATCACCGTGGATGAGGCTCTGAAGCGCGCGTACGCTTCGCGCTCCGATTTTCAGGCGGCCATGACCGAAGTGCGCGCCGCGCTATTCTCCCGAAAAGCCGCGGAGGCCGGCTATCTTCCGTCGCTTTCTTTCAATGCCGATTACGGGACCGGCGGGTCGCATCCCTCCACCTCGACGCAAGTCTCCGACGTGCGTGGAACGCTGTCGATTCCGATTTTTCAGGGCGGCAGCGTTCACGGCGATGTTTTGCAAGCGGATGCCAGGCTCGAGCAGAGCCGCGAACGGCTGGAAAATCTGCGCGCGCAGATCGACTCCGACGTACGCGCCGCGTTGTTGAACCTGCAGTCTTCGGCGGATCAGGTGAATGTAGCGCGCAGCAATATCGATCTGGCCGAAGAAACGCTGACTCAGTCGCGCGATCGTTTCAGCGCAGGCGTCACCGATACCGTGGAAGTGGTGCAGTCGGAAGAGGCGGTTGCGAGCTCACACGAGCAGTACATCTCGAGCCTCTACAACTATAATTATGCGAAAATTTCGCTGGCTCGCGCTCTGGGGCTTGCCGAGCAGGGCGTCAAAGAATATTTCAAGGAAAAATAAACAAGGAAAAATAAAAATGGCGGAAGAGAACCCAGCCCATTCGGCGCCCGACACAGGCCAGGAGTCGACAGCCGAACCATCAGTCTTAACCGAGAGAGACCGCACACCACCGGTGCGCCAGAGTTCCAATCGGCGCCGAAACATCGTGATCCTGATTGTGGTAGTGGTGGCTCTCGTCGGCGGCGTGTTCTTGTGGCTCTACTTGAGCAGTTACGAGTCCACCGACGACGCCCAGGCCGATGTTCACCTCTATCCCGTCAGCGCACGCGTTTCCGGTTATGTAATCCGAGTCAATGTAGACGACAACCAGTGGGTGGAGAAAGGCACGGTGCTGGTCGAGGTCGACCCGAAGGATTATGAAGTTGCGGTCGCGCAGGCGCAGGCAAATCTGGTCAACGCCGAGGCGACGGCACAGTCGCTGAACATCACGGTCCCGATTACTTCGGTGAACACTTCAAGCCAATTGAAGTTTGCCGCATCCGGCATCGACGACGCCAACGCCGGAATCATCGCTGCCGAGAGGCAGGAGGCTGCCGCTCATTCCCAGGTCGAGGAGGCAGAGGCGAACGATGTGAAAGCGCAGGACGATCTCCATCGTTACAAGTTGCTCGTCGACAAGCGGGAAGTAGCGCCGCAAGTCTACGATCAAGCCCTTGCTGCGGCTAAATCGAGCACCGCAGCGGTCGCGGCGGCCCATGCCAATGAATCCGCGGCGCAGCAATTTGTTCAACAGGCGCGGAGCCGCTTGGAGCAAGCCAACGCCAATCACCAGTCTGCGGAGACCGGCCCGCAGCAGGTGTCGTCAACCCAGGCCCGCGTCCGGGCCGCGATCGCGGATGTTGAGCAGAAGCGGGCGCTGCTTGAGCAGGCCCAGCTCAATCTCCAGTACACGAAGATTGTGGCTCCTGTCAGCGGGGAAGTGAACAAGACGGTAGTGGTCGGGATGAATGTCCAGGACGGACAGCAACTTCTCACCGTCGTCCCCCTCGACGAAGTGTGGGTTACGGCCAATTTCAAGGAGACGCAGCTCAGGCACATGCAGGTGGGACAGAGAGCGGAAATCCACGTGGATTCAAGCGGGCGAACTTTGAAAGGTCATGTCGACAGCATTGCGGGAGCAACCGGCCCGCTCTTCAGCCTGCTTCCGCCGGAGAACGCCACCGGAAACTACGTGAAAATTGTCCAGAGGATTCCGGTGAAGATCGTTCTCGACGCGGGAGAGAACCGAGATCGCCGCCTTCGACCCGGCATGAATGTTGTGCCCGACGTTTATCTGCATTGAGGTCCGTGAAATGAATCTCGTTCAATGAATCTCCTCCAATGAGTTCCACGAAATGAGTTCCGCTGCACTCACCCTCGATCAGGCTGTCTGGCGGCCCAAGTACAACCCCTGGCTGATCGCCGTGGTTGTGGCTCTGGGCGCCTTCATGGAGGTCCTCGACACCAGCATTGCGAATGTGGCCCTGCCTTACATGGCCGGAAATCTGGGCGCGAGCAACGATCAGAGTACGTGGGTGCTGACTTCTTATCTGGTGTCGAACGCCATCATCCTGCCGATCAGCGGCTGGCTTGCGAGCACGTTGGGACGCAAGCGCTTCTTCATGGCGTGTCTGACTATCTTCACCGTGAGTTCGCTGCTCTGCGGCATTGCGCCGAGTCTCGGATTTCTTCTTTTCTTCCGGGTGCTGCAAGGCGCAGGCGGCGGCGGCTTGCAGCCGATGGCTCAGGCCATTCTGGCCGACACTTTTCCGCCGCATCAGCGCGGCCTCGCGTTTGCACTCTACGGCATCACAGCCATCATGGCTCCCACGATCGGACCTACCTTGGGAGGCTGGATCACCTTCAATTATTCCTGGCGATGGATTTTTTTCATCAACCTGCCGGTCGGCATCATCACGTGGCTTCTGGTGCGGCGCGTGGTCGAGGATCCTCCCTATCTGCGACGTCTCAAAGGCGCCGGAGTCAAGTTGGACTACATTGGCATCGCGCTGCTGACTCTTGGTATCGGGGCCTTGCAGGTAATGCTTGACCGTGGGCAGGAGGACGATTGGTTCGGCTCGCACTTCATCACAACTTTGGTCGTGGTTGCCGCCGTGTGCCTCATTTCGCTGGTGATCTGGGAGTGGTATCAAAAGGCGCCGATCATCGACGTGCACATGTTCAAAAGCTTTAACTTCGCGAGTGCGAGCCTGATGATGTTCATGTTGGGAATTATGTTATTCAGCAGCCTGGTGCTGATGCCGCAGTTCCTGCAGACTCTGGTGGGCTACACCTCCCAACTCGCGGGGCTCGCGCTTTCGGCGGGAGGCCTCGTCTTGCTCATCGAGATGCCCATCATGGGCCAACTGACAACGAAGATTCAGGCGCGTTACCTGATCGCCTTCGGCTGGCTCTCCCTGTCGATTGCAATGTTCTATTCCACACAACGGATCGATTTGCAGATCAGCTTCAGTGCCGCGACGTGGCTGCGCATCGCCCAGGTGATCGGTTTGGGATTTCTGTTTGTGCCGATTACGCTGGTAGCGTATATCGGAATTGCGCCGGAGAAAAACAACGCAGTCGCCGGAATCGTGAATTTCATGCGCAACATGGGAAGCAGCGTGGGCACGTCCCTGGTCACTACATTGATCGCGAGGCGCTCGCAATTCCATCAGGCGCGGCTGGTGCAAAACGCTCGAGTCGACAATCCGAATTTCGTGAATTCCGCAAACGGCCTGGCCCGGCAACTTGCAACCGCTGGAGTGGGCAAGCGCGAGGCGCTCTCTGTGGCTTATGCCAGGATTTACCAGTCGCTGCAGGCGCAGGCAGCAAGCCTGGTCTACATCGATACGTTTATGGTCCTTGCCGTGGGGGCAGGGATCATGTTCTGCCTGGCTTTTCTATTAAAGAAGAATGACCCCGGTGGCGGGGGGCCGAGAATCATCGAATGAATAATCTGCCGAATATAGTGCCGGGGCAGCGACAGGAGTCTGAGGACAGATGATAAAAATCATCACCATTGAACGCGAGTACGGAAGCGGCGGATGCGAAATCGCACAGCTCCTTGCCCAGCGTCTGGGCTGGAAACTCTGGGATCAATTGCTGACGGAGGAAATCGCGCGGCGGGCCGAATGTCCCAAGTCGGTCGTCGAGGGTCGTGAGGAACGAACCGATCCCCTGTACTACCGGCTGTTCAAGTCATTCCTGCGTGGGAGTTATGAAGGAAGTCTCAACGCGCACAAGCTTAACGTGGTCGATAGTGAATGCATTCTGAAGTTTACCGAACTTGTGGTTCGCGACGCCGCGAAAACCGGAAATTCTGTCATTGTAGGAAGGGGCTCGCAGCAGTTTCTCAGGAATCGCCAGGACACGTTGCGCGTATTTCTTTACGCTCCGCGGGAAGACAAAGTGCGGCGCCTGCTGGCTCGCGGAAAGAGCGCGAAGGAAGCAGAAAACCTCGTGGATACAGTGGATCGGGAACGCGTGGATTTCATCCAGAAATATTTCCGCGTCGAATGGCCGGACCGCGCCGTTTACCACAGCATGATCAACACGGCGATCGGCGAGGACGGCGTGATTCGCATAATTCTGGATGTGATGAAACTGCTCGAGGCGAGAATGCCCGCTTCAACGCTGGCACAGTAGAAGATCGCCTGACGCAAATCGCTCCTCTCGATTCCATTCGTAAGCAGGCGGTCTCATTCCCCCCTCCGTCGCCCGGGCGCGTGGTCATTTTTTCTTCGCGGAATTAAATCAGGGAGAATTTAATCGAGGAATAGAGCCGTCCCGTGGAGCCCTCTCGTTCCACGGGACGGCTCTAGTTACCTGAGGGCTGCTCTGCAAAACAGTCCCAGGTAAAGGGTGAGTGGCAGAAATGCAGAGTTTCACTGCCACTTCAAATAGTCAGCCGTGCCGCCGGTTGTAGTCGCGTCGGTGGCCGATGGCGGTGAAACGCCGCCCGCCGCGTTGGCGGATTGAACTGCTGGCCGAGCCGGTATACGGCGCGGCCAGCATGAAGGCCGGGGGCGCGAAAGTCCCCCCACGGTTTCCGCATCCCCGGCCTTCAATGCCTACGGAGCACTTGACCGGCAGCACTCGCGCCTGCTCGGCTTGCCCCGATACCTGTATTCCCACGGGTCTGAACCCGCCCAAATCTTCCCCTTCACTACTATTAGCGGGAAACTGGGCAAAAGGCTGTCATCTCCTTTGAAGAAATCTAAAGACCGGTCGGTAGCGTCCTAATTTCGATTGCCTCTCTTTGCGACCTTTGCGAATCCTTGGCGTTCTTCGCGGTTAAAGGCTTTTGCGGTGCGAAATTAGGACACTTCCGGCCGCTCACGCGCGTGGAAACTCAAACCTCTTTGTGATAAGCTCTTGCCCTATTTCGGGCAGCCGCTTGGCCAATCCCTTCCCCCCGAGCCAAACCCAGGGTGACTTCCCATGAGCGGGGCCTATTCGTCTGAAATCACACAACTCCTGCATGACTGGCGGGGAGGGGATCAGCTTGCCCTGCAACGACTTACGCCGGTGGTTTATGAAGAGCTGCACCGCATGGCGAAGCATTACATGGCCCGCGAAAGAGACGGGCATACCCTTCAGACCACCGCTCTGATCCACGAAGTTTATCTGCGGCTGGTCAAGGTCAGAGAAGTGGAGTGGCAGGACCGGGCCCACTTTTTTGCCATCTCGGCGCAGTTGATGCGGCGCATCCTCACCGACTTTGCCCGCTCCCGCGGGTACCAAAAACGCGGCGGAGGCGCCCGCCGCGTCCCTCTGGAAGACGCGTTCACTGTCTGCACGGAGCCAGAAGTCGATCTGGTTGCTCTCGAAGAGGCCCTGAATCACCTGGGCGAGACCGACCCGAGAAAATGCAAAGTGGTGGAGCTGCGCTTCTTCGGAGGCATGACGGTGGAAGAAACCGCCGAAGTTCTGCAGGTCTCCTCCGAAACCGTGATGCGCGACTGGAGCATGGCTCGGGCCTGGCTGCAACGGGAACTCGACGGAGGCGCGAGCCATGGAGCCTGAACGCTGGCAGAATGTCGAGCGCATCTACCACTCCGCCTTGAAAATCGAACGGCGTCAGCGCGGTCCCTACCTGCTGCGTGCGTGTGCGGACGACCAGGCTTTGCGCGCCGAGGTCGAATCACTCCTGAAATACGCTGAGCGTCCGGCGAAATTTTTCGAGAAGCCAGCCATGGAGGTGGTGGCGCGGTCCCTCGCCGAAGACCTGAGCGCTCAGGAGGATAAGACCGACAACGACACGATCGACATCGACAAAGATAAGACCGACAAAATGATCGGCGCGCGGATCGCGCAATACCGCCTGGCTGAAAAACTGGGCGAGGGCGGAATGGGCGACGTCTACCGTGCCGACCGCGCCGACCACCAGTTCGAGAAACAGGTCGCCATCAAACTCGTGCGGCAAGGCCTGGACACCGAGTTTGTCGACTCGCGCCTGAGAAAAGAACGCCAGATTCTGGCCGACTTCGAGCATGAAAACATTGCCCGCCTGCTCGACGGAGGCACCACCGAAGAAGGTCATCCTTACTTCGTCATGGAACTCGTCGAAGGCCAGCCCATTGACGAATACTGCGACGAGCGCAAACTGGGAATAGCCGCTCGTATCGACCTCTTCCAGAAAGTTTGTTCCGCCGTGCAGTACGCCCACCAGCGCCTGGTGGTGCACCGCGACATCAAGCCCAGCAACATTCTGGTAGCGGCCGACGGCGTCCCGAAACTGCTCGACTTCGGCATCGCAACCATTCTGAGTCCGGAGACCTATTCTCCCGAAGACGCTCCCACCATGACTGCGATGGGAATGATGACGCCGCAGTTCGCCAGTCCCGAGCAGCTTCGCGGCGAAGTCATCACCACCGCAACTGACGTTTACTCACTTGGCGTCGTCCTGTACAAGTTGTTGACCGGGCACTCGCCTTATCGTCAGAGCAGTACTTCCACCTACGACCTGGCACACGCTATTTGCGAAGTTGAACCGGAGAAGCCCAGCACGATCGTCGGACACCCCAAACAGGTCGCCGACCTTCCTAAAAGAGACCGCACGCGCGACCCGCTCAAAGCTACGCCGGAGTGGATCAGCAAGCGCCGCAGCACCAATCCCGATAAGTTGCGCGGAACCCTCTCTGGCGATCTGGATTACATCCTTCTGAAAGCGTTGCGCAAGGAGCCGCAACGGCGCTACGCCTCGGCAAAGGATTTTGCCGAGGACCTGCGCTCGTACTCTCTCGGTTTACCGGTGTCGGCGCGTAACGGTACCTTCAGCTATCGCAGCAGCAAGTTCATTCGCCGCAACAAACTTTCCCTGGCGCTGACGGCGGTCTTCGCGCTGGTGGTCTTCGCCGCCGGCCTCGCGATCATTCGCGAGGCGCGGATTGCCCGCACCCAGCAGGCTCGCGCCCAGCAACGCTTTAACGATGTGCGCCAGCTCGCGCACTCGCTGCTTTTTGACATTCACGACAGCATTCAGGATCTGCCCGGTTCCACGACCGCGCGCAAGATTCTGGTCGACCGCGCTCTGAAATATCTCGACAGCCTCTCCAAAGACTCTTCTGACACGCCCGATCTCGAGCGCGAACTGGCGACTGCCTACGAGAGGGTCGGCGACGTTCAGGGGAACCCTTACAACGCAAATCTCGGCGACACCGCGGGCGCCCTCGAAAGCTACCGCAAAGCCTTGCGTGTCCGCCTCGATCTGGGGCGCAATCAAACTGAATCCTTCGACGATCAGGCGGCCTTGGCCGCAATCTATGTGAAGTTTGGATTTACTCTCAGGGCGACCAAAGATTTTCCCGCCGCCCTCGAGGCTCTGAAGAAGGCATACGCAATCACAGAAAAGTTGGCGGCGGACCGCAAAGATAATCCGCAGGCTCAGGAAGCGCTGGCCGGAACATCCTTTGCGGTCGCGCTGTGCCTCGATGACATGGGTGACCTGACCGGCTCTGTGGACTACTTTCGAAAATCGGCCGCCATCCGCGAAGCCATGACCGGAGGAGCGCCAGCTTTTCAGACGCAGACGCAGACCAAGCTGGCGGGAGTGTACGGCTATCTGGCGGGAGTGATGCACATGCAGGGCGATCAGGATGCGGCGCTTGCCCTGCAGAGCAAGGCTCACGACATCCTCGACCGCCAGGTGAAGGCCAACCCGCAGAACGCCCGGCTGCGGCAATACCTGCTGGAAAACGAATATTGGACCGGATTTTATCTGGCCGAGAAGGGGCTTCCCGCGCAGGCTTTGCCCCACTACCGAATCGCCCTGGCGGGATACTTGAAGCTTAGCTCGGCCGATGCCCATGACGTGCTCGCCATGCGCTACCTCGGCAAATGCTACATGAGCATGGGAAGGGCTCTTGCTGCCGATGGCAAAGCGGCCGAGGGAGTTCAATCCGCCCGCCAAGCCGTTCGGATTCTCGAAACCTTGGTTGCCGCCGATCGAGCCGACACGAACTTCAAGCCTTCCGACCTTGCCTATGCCCGCTCCGCGGTAGCCGAAGCGTATTCGCGATTGGCGGAGCAGCCCGGCGTTTCGAAGACCTCGATAAGCGCCAGCTGGGGCGAAGCCCGCTCCTGGTATCAGCAGAGTCTCGACACCTGGTTGCAGTTGAGGCAGAAAGCGCCCCTCGGAAGCTCCGACGCCAAAGAACCAGACAAAATCGCCGCCGAAATCGCGCGCTGCGATGCCGCCTTGGCAAGGTCGAACGCCAAAAATCCGTAGATCAACCGCAATTGATCAAGCAGCGGGCAGCGCTACAGTGTGCCCGCCGACGGAATCACCTTATGTCCAGAGAATCCAACGCGCGTCTGGCGACGCCCGCCGGCAGGGGCGCATAGCCCAGCGCGGAACATTTCTTTTGCCCCAAAGTCAGCATCCAGCGAACGAGTTCTGTCAGGACTTTCTTCTTGCTCTTAGCCTTTTCAAGCTCCGGAATTAGCAGCCAGGTGTACGTCGCAATGGGATAAGCAGTGTCACCCGGCGGGTTGGTGATCGATACGCGAAAATCCTGGCCCGAAGTATCAGCCGTGGCCGCTGCTGCGGCAGTCACGCTGGAAATATTCGCCTTGATGAATTGTCCCGCTGCGTTTCCCACCGCGCCGAAACTCAGTTCATGTTGAATCGCGTAGATGAATTCAACGTATCCAAGGGAGTTGGGCGTCCGCTGCACTGCGTCGGCGACCCCTTCATTCCCCTCCGCTCCAACTCCTACGGGCCAGTGCACCCTAGCCCCGGCGCCGACGGAAGTTTTCCATTGCGAACTGATCTTGGATAAATAATCAGTCCAGACGAAAGTCGTACCGCTGCCGTCGGAGCGATGCGTCACCACGATCCGGGCGTCCGGCAGCGCCGCACCCGGGTTTGACTTCGCGATCTCGGGGTCATTCCACTTGATAATTTTGCCGAGAAAGATGCCCGACAGCGCCTCGGGAGTGAAGTTGAGATTCTGACGAACCCCTCTTACGTTGTAGATGACGACCACGGCGCCGAGCACCGTCGGCACATGGAGGAAGCGTTGATGAGCCTCCGACATGGCTTGGTCGGACAAAGGCATTTCTGAGGCGCCAAAGTCCACCTTGCCCTCTTCCAACCGCTGGATCCCCTCGGCTGAGCCCACCGCGTCGTACGTAATATGCGCCCTCGGATTTTGTTCCTGAAACAGCTCGAACCAGCGCTGATAAATAGGCGCGGGAAACGTGGCGCCTGCGCCTCGCAACGTTCCCTCGGCCTGCTCCTGCTGTCCCGCGACAACCGGTTCCTGTTGGCCGTCATTTCGAATCGCTGCGAGCAATTTCGCCACAAACTGATGCGCGAGGTCATCCGTGATCCCATTCCAGGGAAAATTGCTGGGACTCACCAGGTACGACCACAATGTTTCGCCATTCCTGCCGATCACTTCTGCGGAGAGGACTCCTCCAAATGTGGGCGTGGAACCGCCAGAATGAGGGTTCAAAGAGACGTGGCCCGTCACCCAGATTCGGCCGCTTCCTTTGACCACGGCGTCCGCTTGCTTTGCATCGGAGACTACCTGCACTCCATGCTCTTTGTTGAGCAACCGGACCACCCGCTTCCGCATCTCGGCCGCCCCACGATCGCTCCCGAGCGAATCGACATAAATCTTCTTTACCTGCGAAAGCCGCTCGGCAACCTGGGCATGGCTGAGGGTGGGGCCGGCGGATATCGCGAGCAGAGCGCATACCGAAAACGCGAACTTGAAGAACCGACGCAAGTGCGAATCCCTCCTCTAAAAGCGACGTGCCATTCTATCGCCTCGTCCTTTTCGGCGCTCCGTTGTCCGAAATCGAACATCCCACCATTAGAGCAGGCACGGCCAAGCATCACTTAGCCACAAGGCTTCTATTAGGAGGATGGTTGTGGATCTGAAACTGACAGGGAAAACAGCGCTGATAACCGGATCGACGGCCGGAATCGGCTTTGCGATCGCCAAGTCGCTCGCGATCGAAGGCGCGCATGTCTACGTGAATGGACGCACCCAGGAGCGCCTGGATAAAGCAATGGCGGCGATCCGGTCGCACGCTCCAAAAGCAAAAGTGGACGGCATTGCCGCCGACTTTTCAGGTTCAGCCGGCGCAGAAATCGTGATTGCGAAACTGCCGGCCGTCGATGTGCTCGTCAACAACGTGGGCATCTTCGAGCCGAAGACCTTTGCGGAGATTACCGACGCCGACTGGTTCCGTTTTTTCGAAGTCAACGTAATGAGCGGAGTGCGGCTCTCGCGCCACTATCTCGCCGGGATGCTGAAAAAGAACTGGGGCCGCATCATTTTCATTTCGAGCGAGTCGGCGGTGCAGATTCCGGCGGAAATGGTGCACTATGGCATGACCAAGACGGCGCAGATCGCCGTCGCGCGCGGCATCGCGGAGTCGGTCGCGGGAACTGGCGTGACCGTGAACAGCGTTCTTCCCGGCCCCACGGAGTCCGAGGGTGTGGCCGGATTTGTCGAGGCCATGGCGAAGCAGCAGAACAAATCGAAGAAACAGATGGAGCAGGATTTCTTTGAGCATGCGCGGCCCTCCTCGTTGCTGAAGCGCTTTGCCACCGTGGATGAAGTTGCGGCGATGGTGACTTATGTGGCAGGCGAGCCTTCTTCGGCGACCAACGGCGCCGCACTGCGAGTGGATGGCGGCGTGGTAAGAGCGATCTTCTAAGCGAGAAACGAGAAACGCAAACAGGAGATGATCCGCAAAAAGCGGCTCATCCTCCGGTGTGAAATTCCTTGTGCAGGCTGACATCGTCGCCGTCTCCGCTCTTCAAGCCCCAGAAGACAGTCGTCGACAAGATGGTCAATATTCCAAGCGCGAGCAGACCCTTGTGAATTCCATGAATCATAGCCGCGGGATCGGAGTGGGCGTGGGGAACGAAAAACGCCGTAGTCAGGCCCGCTGCCGCTACGCCGAAACTGATCGACATCTGCTGCACCGTGCTGGCGATGGAACTTGCCGCGCTCGCGTCTTTCTCCGCGATGTCAGCGAAGACCAGCGTGTTCATGCTCGAGTATTGCAGCGAGGTGAATGCTCCGTAGAGTAAGGCTTGCAGCACGATGAGCCAAACCGGAGTTCGCAGGCCAATCGTCGCAAACAACATCAGCAAGACCCCAAGAACCGCGGTGTTGGAGATCAGCACGCCGCGATACCCCACACGACTGAGAATTCGCGACATCAGAGCCTTCATGCACATCGAGGCGATGGCCTGAGGCATGACCAGCAATCCGGATTCGATCGGCGTAAATCCCAGGCCCACCTGATAGAGAAGCGGCAGCAGAAATGGCACTCCGCCCAGCCCGAGACGAGTGAAGAAGCTGCCACTCACTGCCGCCCGGAAGGTGCGGATGCCGAATAATTTGAGCTTCAACAAAGGGAAGGGAAGACTGCTGCCGTGGATTCCATATCCGACGAGCAAAGCGATCGACAACGCCAGCAGCCCCGACATCTCGAATGCGCCCAGAGCGTGCTCCCCGAATATCTCCAGCACATAAGACAGTAACGAAACCCCGGAACCGAACAGGATGAGCCCGACAATATCGAGTGGAGGCGTTTTCTCCGCGCGGTAATCGGGCAAGTGCAGGTGAACCAGGATCAGGCCGACGAATCCGATTGGAATATTCAGAAAGAAAATATAGCGCCACTGAAGGTAACGCACGATCAGCCCCCCGGCGATCGGCCCGAGCATCGGAGCCACCAGCGCCGGTATGGAAACGAAGCTCATGGCGCGCAGCAGTTCTGACTTGGCAAACGTTCGCACCAGCGTGAGTCGCCCCACGGGCACCATCATGGCGCCGCCGCAACCCTGCAGAATGCGGCAGGCGACCAGCACGTGAATGTTGCTCGACATTCCGCAAAGAAAAGATCCGAGGGTGAATATCCCGATCGCCGATGCGAATACGCGCCGGGTTCCGAAGCGGTCCGCCATCCAGCCACTGATCGGGATGAAGACCGCCAGGCTCAGCGTGTAGCTGGCGAGCACCGCCTTCATGCTGAGGGGAGCGACGTGGAGGGCGGAGGAGATGGCTGGAACGGCGGTATTCAGAATCGTCGTATCCAGCGACTCCATAAAAAAGGCGACCGCAACCAGCCACGGCAAGAGGCCTTTGGAGGCCTCTGATCGACCGGATGAAGCCCGGGACGCAATCGACGAACTGGTTGGGTTCATAGCGGGGGTTGAGTGAGATTATCTTCCAGAGACATGTTAGCTGATGTGTTCCGATCCAGATGGGAAACCAGACACAACCCTGTGATGGCGCAGCTGGGATCAGAGGAATGTTTTTCTTTTTCTTGTTTGCGCTGTTCTTTGCGCTCTTAGCGGCCTTTCTTCGGGTACTTAGCGGTCAAAGGTTTTATGTTGCCGATAGTAGAAAGCCGCCGTACCCGCCGCCAGAATGCCGGTGATGATTTGCGCCACCGAATCGGTATACATTACTTGTTTCGGAGGACATGCATGCTGCAATCATTTTTCCCTGGTCGAGGCGCCGCCGCGTTCGCGGCAGTATTATGCGCCGTTCTAACCGCACCTACACAGGCGCAAAATTCGTCGGGACCGCAGCCCGTGCCGCTGCCTCCGCCCATCGTGGCGCCGGTCGACACTCCTTATCCGGGCACGATTTCGCTGCTCGTCGATGTCAGCAACGTAAGCGATCGCGTGGTCAATGTGCAGGAGACCATTCCGCTCAAAGGCAGCGACATTACGCTGCTCTACCCCGAGTGGCTTCCCGGGACGCATTCGCCCTCGAATCCAGTGGAGGAACTCGCCGGTCTGGTCATCACCGCGAACGGCAAACGCGTCCCCTGGGTGCGCGACAGCGTGGACATGCATGCCTTCCATGTCAACGCGCCGCAGGACGCGAAGGCGCTCGAAGTCAATTTCCAGTTCCTTGCCCCCATGGACGCGCGAAGAGGCCGCATCTCCACGAAGTTCGCCAACGTGACCTGGAACAGCGTGCTCCTTTATCCGGCAGGATATTTCTCCCGCGACATCAAGTTCGAGCCCGCTCTGCGTGTGCCCGAAGCATGGAAATTCGCCTGCGCGTTGGATGTGAAATCGCAGAACGGCAACCTGGTTCATTTCAAGGAAACCACTCTGAATACGCTGATCGACTCGCCGGCCTATGCCGGCGCTAACTTCAAGCGCGTCGACCTTTCCAGCGGGGCAGATAATCCGGTCTACCTCGACATTTTCGCCGACAGGGCCGCCGATCTCGAAGTCACTCCGGAGGAACTGCAATTCCATAAGAACTTGGTGATCGAAGCGCAGAAGCTCTTCAAGTCTCGTCACTACGATCACTACGATTTTCTCTTTTCCGTCAGCGATACGGTTGGCGGCAAAGGTCTGGAGCATCACCAATCGAGTGAAGACGGATCCCGCGCCAATTATTTTACCGACTGGGGTGCAGGAATTATGGGCCGGGCTCTGCTGCCCCACGAATACACGCATTCGTGGAATGGCAAGTTTCGCCGCCCGGCAGATCTGTGGACGCCAAACTTCAACGTGCCCATGCGCAACGAGCTGCTCTGGGTTTATGAGGGCTTGACCGACTATTACGGCAACGTCCTTACCGCGCGCTCCGGAATGCGCACTCTCGAGCAGTCCCGCGACGTCTTCGCGCAAATTGCTGCGAGCTTCGAAATCAGCCCCGGACGCACCTGGCGCTCCCTGGCCGACACCACCGACGAACCCATTATTTCGTCGCACGGCGCCGTGCCGGAAGCTTGGCCGAGCTGGCAGCGTGGCTACGACTACTACTCGGAGTCAGACCTGATCTGGCTCGACGCCGATACGAAGATTCGTGAGTTAAGTGACGGGAAAAAGTCTCTGGACGATTTCGCGAAGCTCTTTTTCGGAATCGACAACGGAAGCTACGTGACGGTCGGCTATACCCTGGACGACCTGGTGAAGGCGCTGAACAGTGTGCAGCCCTATGACTGGGCGGGATTCTTCCGCACCCGAGTTTTCGAGGTCAACCCCAACGTGCCGGAGAACGGCTTCACGCAGGGCGGTTATCGGCTCGTATACAACGACAACGAACCGGAGTGGATGAAGAAAGCGAGCGCTCCGCGCGACATCTCTCCTTCAACCAGCTTCGCGACCTCGCTGGGATTCTCCGCAAAAGCAGATGGCAGCATTGACAACGTTTGGTGGAACGGCATCGCGTTCAAGGCCGGCATCACGCCCGACATGCAGCTGCAGGCCGTAAACGATCAGAAGTTTACGCCCGCCCTTCTGCGCGAAAACATCCTCGCCGCGGAACAGTCAAAGGAACCGATCAAGCTCCTGCTCAAGCGCGGCGACGAGTTTCAGACCATCTCGCTCGACTACCACGGTGGATTGCGCTACCCGCATCTGCAGAGAGTCGACGCCACGCCCGACCGCCTGGACGCAATCCTCGCGCCGGCGCAGTAGAAGTCGGATTATCGAAACGCGGATTCAGAATCAACCGGATCCCAGCAGGTGAGCATAGACGGCTGCTCTTAAGGTAGACGCCTGCGCATAGCCGCGAAGCGGCGGAAGAATAAAGCCCACGGCGCCAGCCGTGGGTAAGTTGCGGAACGAGAACAAGCCCCAAAGGGGCGAAAGAAAGGTTTCATCGCAACTGCCCGCGGCTCGTCTACCCCACTGCGACCGCCAAAATCAAACAAAAAGCTTGACATTGGTTCCTTGGTGATATAGTTATGTATATCAGCATATGACATGCGGTGGTCTCCTATTCCAGCGGATCTCCGCAAGTGAATGCGCAGGAGAATAAACCATGAAATCCCTTCGTTTTACGCTGGCCGTTGCTCTGATGTCGCTCTCCACCATCGCTTTTGCCCAAACCGACGCAAAAATGCCGGACATGCCAAAGACTGAGGCGCAAACCTCCGACGCGCAAAAATCCTTCGATGAACTGAAAACCTTGGCGGGTGAATGGGACGGCCGAGTGACCACCTTTCCTCCGCAACCCGATCTAAATGACAAGCCCGTCCACGCTACGCTGCGCGTGACCTCGATGGGTCACACGCTGATGCACGAGATGAGAGGAATGGACAGACCCGACGATCCCATCACCATGTTTGTGGTAGACGGGGATCGCCTGATGCTGACCCATTATTGTGACGCGAATAACCGTCCTCGCATGGTGGCCAGGATGTCGCCGGACGGGAAGATGCTGGAGTTCGATTTCCTGGATGTGAGTGGCAACTTGCAATACGGACACATGCAGCATGCCAAGTTCGCTTTCGTTGACTCCGATCATCACACCGAAGAATGGACCTTCATGGCTCCCGACGGGGTGCACTCCGTTCGCGCACACATGGACCTGCAGCGGACCAAGTGAGCACGGGACACTTCTCGCAAGGCGCTATCTGGAAAACAGGATGGATCTCCAATGGAACGACAGTCAGCCGATCTACCGTCAGCTTCGCGACCGTGTTGTGGCCATGATCCTCGACGGCGTGCTCAAGGAGGGCGATCCGTTGCCCTCCGTGCGCACTGTCTCCGCCGAATATCGCGTCAACCATCTCACCGTTCTGAAGGGCTATCAGCAACTGGTGGACGAGGGATTGGTCGAGAGCCGGCGGGGCCTGGGGATGTTCGTCAACACGGGCGCGAGGAATCTGTTACTGCGGGGCGAACGCCAGAAATTTCTTGCGGAAGAATGGCCCCGCGTCTACGCCACGATTCAGCGGCTGGGCCTGAAAGCGGAAGAACTGCTCGATGCTGGCTCCAGTCCCCGGAGATCGTCGCCGTCGTCGAAAACCGTAAAGGAAGAGCGCTGACACTATGGCATGCATAGAAGCCCGCGGTCTCCGCAAGGTTTTCGGCACAACCGTTGCGCTCGACGGCGTCAATCTGCGCGTCGAAGAGGGACGCATCCTCGGACTCATCGGTCCGAACGGCGCGGGCAAGACCACCGCGCTCAACGCGATTCTCGGCCTCACTCCGTATCAAGGCGAGCTGAGAGTGCTCGGCCGCGATCCCTGGACCGAGCGCGATCAGCTCATGCGCGACGTCTGCTTCATCTCCGATGTCGCCGTGTTGCCGCGCTGGATCCGGGTTTCGCAGGCGCTGGATTACGTTGCGGGCGTGCATCCGAGATTTGATCGTGCGAAGGCGGAAGGCTTTCTCGCCAAGACTACTATCCGGCACTCCAGCAAGGTCCGGGAATTGTCGAAGGGCATGGTCACGCAACTTCATCTCGCTCTGGTCATGGCCATTGATGCGAGATTGCTCGTGCTCGATGAGCCCACGCTTGGCCTCGACATCCTGTATCGCAAGCAGTTTTACGATTCGCTGCTGAACGATTACTACGATCGCAGCCGCACCATCGTAGTGACGACGCACCAGGTGGAGGAGATACAGCATGTTCTCACCGATCTCATGTTCATCGACCGCGGCCGCATCGTCTTCGATTGCAGCATGGAAGAGCTGGAGTCGCGTTATCTGGAAGTGATGGTGCATCCCGAGCAGCTCGCCGCGGCGCGGGCGCTCAAGCCGATGCACGAGCGCCAGGTGCTGGGGCGCAGCATCCTGCTGTTTGACGGGGTCGACCGCGAGCGACTCGCCGCATTCGGCGACGTGCGCACGCCCAGCATCGCCGACTTGTTCGTTGCCGTGTTGGAAGATAAGCCCGGCAATCAGGCTGGCCCGGCGCGGAGTAATTATCAAGGAGTTGCCCGATGAGCACTCAATCCAATGCCGTGCCCCAACCCTTCGGTTCAGTGCCGGCGCCACGGCCCTTGTACTGGTCGGTGCGACGCGAATTGTGGGAGAACCGTTCCATCTATCTCGCGCCACTGGCCGCGGCTGCTGTCGTATTGTTCTCCTTCTTGATCGGCGCCCATCGTCTGCCCTCGAAAATGCGTGCTGCCTTGTCGCTCGACCCCAAGCAACAGTTCGATGCGATCACCATGCCCTACCATTTTGCGGCGGGTCTGTTTATGGCGACCGCGATGATCGTTGGAGTGTTTTATTGCCTGGACGCGCTCCATGGGGAGCGCCGCGATCGCAGCATCCTGTTCTGGAAATCGCTTCCCGTCTCTGATCTCACTACCGTGCTCTCGAAGGTCATCATTGCTCTCGCCATTCTGCCCCTGGTCGCCTTCGCCCTCACCGTGGCCACGCAGTTCGTCATGCTGCTGTTGAGTTCCGCCGTGCTGCGCGCGAACGGCATCAGTGTCGCGACCTATTGGACTCAGGTGTCGTTGTTTGAGACCTCGCTGATGCTCTTCTATCACCTGTTCACCGTACATGTGCTCGGGCACGCGCCGTTCTACGGCTGGTTTCTGCTGGTCTCCGCCTGGGCGCGGCGCGCACCATTTCTCTGGGCGTTCCTGCCGCCGCTTGCGATCGTCTTCATCGAGAAAGTCGCATTCAACACTTCGTACTTCGCCAACATGATGCTCTCCGTCTTGGGGGGCGGCTCGGAGGCAGTCCCTTTCCCGGGCAGGATGCCGATTGATCCGGGAATGCAACTCACTCCCGATCACTTCCTGCTCAGCCCGAGTCTGTGGGTCGGCCTTGCCGTCTTCGCAGCCTTCATCGCCGCTGCGGTCCGCGTGCGCCGTCAGCAGGGTCCGATCTAAGCGGGAGAACGACCCACGAAGGGAGCGGAAAATGCGATCACCAATATTACTGATTCACATTGTCGCCGGCACTGTGGGAATGCTCTCGGGATTTGTGGCAGCGTTTCTCCGCAAAGGTTCCCGCCGTCACGGCCTCGCCGGAGACGTGTTCGTCATATCGATGATGTGCCTCTCCGCCACCGGGGTTTATCTTGCGATCTTGAAATCGCAGACCGGAAATATTCTGGGCGGGAGCATCACTTTTTATATGGTAACGACGGCATGGATCACCGCCCGCCGCGGGGAAGGGAAGACTGGATTCTTTGATTGGGCGTTGCTGGTGTTTCCGTTGACGATCGCGGCCTTCGAGGTGACTTATGGGTTGGAGGCTGTCATGAGCCCGACCGGATTGAAGTTCGATTATCCGCCCGGGCCATTCTTCTTTATGGCTGCGGTTGCGACGCTGGCGGCCATCGGTGACGTGCGCATGCTGGTGCGCGGTAGCATCTCCGGCACCCAACGTCTGGCGCGTCATCTTTGGCGCATGTGTTTTGGATTGTTCATTGCCGCCGCGTCGATATTTCTCGCGCGGGCGCACCTGTTCCCCGTTTTCATGCGCAAGACTGGCATGCTTGCGTTCCTGAGTTTTCTGCCCGTGATCCTGATGATTTTCTGGCTGATTCGAGTTCGCTTCGCCAAAGCGTACAGAAGAAAATCGATGCCAGGCACTGCCGAAGCTTACTCGTTAACGCCTTTAGCCCTCGACGACCACTTCGCCGCAAGGTGAGAAGCTGACGATGCGCGGGCGAGGTTCAGTACTTCCACATCCTGATTTCGTTTCCGGGATGCTCGAAGTCCACCTGGTCCATCAGCTGGCGAATCAAATAGACGCCACGCCCGTGGTCGGCATAGAGATTTTCCTGATGCTTGGGATCGGCCAGAGCTTCCGGACGAAATCCCGGTCCGGGATCTGTCACCGTAATTACGATTCGGCCGAGCGGATCCGATTGCAGACGACAGCGCACTTCCTTCGAGGGGTCGTTCTCGCACCCGTGGACGACGGCGTTGACCAGGGCTTCCTGAACCGCCAGGCCAATCTCCAGCCGCTTCTGCTCCGGCACGTCCAGCTCAATCAAGGTTTCGTCGATTGTGTCGGCGACCTTGCCGATCTCTGCGGCGTCGGCGAGAAAACCGATGTTCAGCAATTCGGATAATTCATTCTCCGGGCGTCCGGGATTCGAATCAGGTGGCATGGGCTTGTTCATGATGGCTTCGGGCGAGCTGAGCCAGGGCGCTCAGGCGAAGGATTCCACCGCCGCATCGTCATTGTCGAAAATCTCAAAAAGGTTGAGAACGCCGACCAGGCGCAAGGTCTGTACCGCGAACTTGGAGGGTTGCACGAGTTTGACGTTCCCGCCCTTCTGCTTGGTCGAAGCCAGAAAGCGCACCAGCAGGCCGATGCCGGTGGAATCGATCATAGGCACTTCGGCAAGATTGAGCAGAAAGCGCGTATCGCCGCAGCCCAGACTCTCTTCGAGAATCTGGCGCAGATTGTCTACCGCAGGGCCCATCCGCAGAGCCCCCCGGAGCTGTACGACTTGTACCTGTGAGCGCTTCCGGACGTTGATATCCAAACTTTCTCCTCGCGCAGGTGGCCAACTCGGGTGGGGCTTCGGTTGCCAGCGAGTCAGGGTACGGGAAGCGTGCGTACTTTGCAAGAGCAGGCTCGTGTGGGTAATGGCTCAATTTGAATTTCTCAGCGTCCTCTGCGGCTTTTCCTCTGCGTACTCAGCGGTTAAAGTCTCTTGACTTACCCGCAAGAGCAACAGCCTTCGACCGCGGAGAGCGCCGAGGAAAAGCCGCAGAGGACCCTGAGAAATTCAAATTGCGGCGTTGGGGCGTTCGTGTCACCAGGGCAGCTCGCACGGCCGATCTGACTAGCGGCCGGAGCCGAGGTGAAAAATTCATCCCCCCAAGGTTAAAAAAACTGCCATAATACTCCCCCTCTGGGGGAGGGGATATGCGCGGCGCGACCGCCGAGGCTCTGCATTTCCGCTACCGGGTTGCCATCGTGACCGCCGATGCCAGGGTGCGTCCCGAGGCCGAGAGCCATCTCGCCTCTGATTACGAGCTGCACCTGCTTCACACCTGGGACGAACTGTTGTCCCTGATCAAGCGCGATATCCCCGACGCCATACTCCTCGATATCGATGAAATCGGTGAGCGCAGCGAGGACGGAATCTCAGCCATGGCGGAATTGCGCTCCAAAGGCCCGGACCTGCTGCTGGTGGCCTTGACCCGCTCCAACAGCCGGAGTACCCGCCACAAGGCAATCGAAGCTGTCGTGGACGAATACTTTGTCGCGCCCATCGATTTCGAGGAAGTGCGCGTTGTGCTGGCGCGCGCTCTGGAGAAGCGCTCGGCCGAGATCGACTACAGAGCGGAACAGGAAAAAAAGGCCGAGCGGCAATCTTTCCGCGACCTTATCGGGGCCAGCGAGGCCATGCGTAACGTCTATGAGGCGATTACGCGGGTCGCCGACAGCCACAGCACGGTCCTCATCCTGGGTGAGAGCGGCGTCGGCAAGGAACTCGTGGCCCGGGCGATTGTCGCCGGGGGCAAGCGCGCCGAGCAGCCCTTTATCAGCATTAACTGCGCCGCCCTGCCCGAGAATCTGATTGAAACGGAACTCTTTGGCCACGAGCGGGGAGCCTTCACCGACGCCAAGACCGCGCGCGCCGGGCACATCGAACTGGCCCACAACGGCACGCTTTTTCTGGATGAAATTGGCACGCTGGGCTTGGCCCTGCAATCCAAGCTGCTGCGCGTATTGCAGGACCGGGCCGTTACGCGGATCGGCGGGGATAAGGCCAGAAAGATCGACTTCCGGCTCCTGGCCGCGACCAACGACGATCTCGAACAGCTGGTGGAAACTGGCCGCTTCCGCGAGGATCTCTACTACCGCATCAATGTCATTCCCATCATGGTCCCCCCGCTGCGGCAAAGAAAAAGCGACCTGCCTCTGCTGGTCGATCACTTCCTGCGCGTCTATTGCCGCGAGAACGACAAACCCTTGATGCAGGTCGAAAATGAGGTTCTGGCAGTTATGGAAGACTACAACTGGCCGGGCAACGTTCGCGAGCTGGAAAACGTGGTGCAGCGCCTGGTGCTGATGAACGACAGCCCGGTCATCGCCGTCAAGCATCTGCCGCAGAACCTGCTGGTCGCCAGCAACGCCAGCCAGGAGGCGATTCTGATTCCGGAAGAGGGAGTCGACTTCGACGAGGAGATGGAGCGAATCGAACTCGCCTACCTGCAAGCCGCGTTGAACCGCACCGGAGGCAGGAAATCGGTAGCGGCGTCCCTGCTCGGCATCGACGTCCAGCGCATGAAGTATCTCTGCCGCAAGAGAAATTTGTAGGGCATGGGTTAATAATTAACCTACCGGAAGTTAATTTTTGACCACGATCAAAAGATCACTGTGCACAAAGAGGCGACTACCGGGGTCGGTTGCATGCAAGTGCTTGATTCTTCGGGATCGCATGCGCAGTATGGCGGGCTCGGAGGATTGGCAACTGAGGTGCTTATAGTAAAAGCGTCGGTAGAAGTTAAAATCCAAAACCCGCGAGGAAAGTTTCCCATGGCCATCGAGAAGAAATCGCTGATCAAGAATCGCACCGCCACCAAGAAAGCTCTTGCCGCCAAGCCCGAGAAGAGCGCCGAGCCCAGTGTGAAGGTAGCTCCGGTAAATCGCGTTCATCCACCCACCCGCGTCGCTACCGGCTCGCTGCACCGCGTGAAGTTCTAGTTCTCGAAGTCCTGGGGGGGGAGGACGGGAACTATAAAAGGGGCCGCCATGTTTGCGGTCCCTTTTCTTTTTGCCCTAAGTCCTTCGCCCCGGCAGAACCGCTCCTACCAGACCTTGCGGTCGACGAGGTCGTGGGCAAAGATGTACATGAATCCTGCCAGGCTGCGCCGGGCCACAAAAATCTTGGCATTCCCCGTCATGCCTTCCTGAAGTTCGCCGTCATTCCGCAGGAACGCCGACCCAAGGTAATAGCGTGGCGGGACAATGCCATTCAGCTGATCTTTGGGCACAAGTCCGGCCTCCATAGTCGTTGAGGTCGGCGCCACCGCCGAGAGCGTCGAGGTCAACGGCATGGCACGGGATTCCGGCTGCAGCCTGACCCTGGTGCCCAGACGCACATCCCGCATTCCGAACTCCGGCAAGTAGATGCGAGCCGTCATGAGCGAAGGATCGGCGACTTCCGCAACGGTTGCACCCGGTTCGAGGTACGCTCCCTGCAGATCCTCCAGCCGCGGAGTAACCACGATGCCCGTAATGGGGCTGGTAATCCGTAGCAGGGCGACCTGGTCGGCGAGCGTCCGGCTGCGAACGGCTATTTCCTGGCGCTTGTACTCTGCCGGGCCGAGCTCACCGTAATGCAGCAGCGCGCCGTTGACCTGATCGGTCGCCACGTGCAAGTCGGCGTCGGAGCCGGCTGCGGCCGATTGCAGCCGCAAATTGCTAAGCTCAACCAGAGGCTGGCCGGCGGCCACGGATTGACCCTCCTGCGCGAGCACCTGCGTCACTTTTCCCGCGACCGTGGCGTGGATGATCGCCTTGTGAACCGGTTCCAGGACGAACCGTCCTTCCACAAAATCCGGCCAGACCGGCAGAAAAGCAAATAGCAGAGCCGCGAGGGAAACCGCCACGGCCCGCCCGCCCGTAAACCACGCTTTCACTCGTTCTCGCTTGTCCAGGTAAACGATTTTCATAAATTTCCCCAGCAATCGGATGCGCGACCGGAAAACCCAGTAACCGGCCGCGGCGGCGGGCACAAAAGCCCACTCCGGCGTGTAGGACTGAAGCACGTGAAACGTGAACAACATCAGGAACGACAGCAGCAGGTATCCGTAGATACCCGACAGAATGGCATAGATGATGTAGAAGACGCGCCGCCGGCGCGGAACAAACTCGACCTCCACCGGCAGACGGAAAATGTTCCTGCGCACCAGGCCGGAAAGGTACACCGTGCTTTTTTCCTTCAGGTCCGGTTCACGAACCACGTCGGAGAAGATCAGGTATCCGTCCAGCTTGATCAGAGGATTGAGGTTCAGCAGCGAAACTCCGATACCAGTGACCATCATGATCTTGTAGGAGAGGTCGTGGATCGCCATGCCGGTGGCCGTCCCCCACCACACGACGGTGGCGAAGACGCAGATGATCAGATCGATCCAGATGCCGGCGATCGACACCGCAACTCTTTGCCATCGGTTCGCGTAGATCCAGGACTGCGAGGCGTCGCAGAAGAAGCTGGGCGCGAAGTACATCAGTGTGAAGCCCATTTTTTCGACGTTCCCGCCGAAGTGCTTGCAGGTGAGCCCGTGGCCGGTTTCATGGATGCAGGCCATGGCCGCAAACAGAAACCAGAACTCGATGAGATCCTTACCTGACTTGGTGGTGAAATTGTAGAACTGGAAGCTGTCCGTCCAGATTTCCCCGAATTTGTCGGCCCACATCCCAATCATGACCGCGAACAGAAACAATGAGAGCAGTACAAACCACGGGGTGAAGAGAAATCTCACCCTGGGGTAGAGCCAGGAGATGTAACGATCTGCATTCGGCCATTCCTTCACGGTGATGTCGGTGAAGTCCAGAATCTTGAACCGCTTGCGTTGCTTGCGCCGCTGGCCGCGGAGCTGCTGCTTGAGAACGAGATTTTTTTCCAGCGGCGTCTTACAGATGAAGTCGGTCTTGTCGTAGAGGAAGCTGGCCATCTCGCGAACTTCGTCTTCCGAGAATGACGCTCCGGTGACATCGGCTGACATTTCGGAAACTTCCTGATACGTGCGGTTCCCGTCAAAAAGCTGGATCAGCCTCCACTGTTCGGGGACCAAGGTCAGGATGCCCTCGCTACCCGGCAGCTTGGCCATGACATTGGTGACGCCATCCTCGGTGCGCTCTTTGGTGATGATTCGCGAGTCAAGCTTGGGCGTGTCCCGGCGGATCACGCGCTCGGGCATTTCCGGAAGGGCAGCGTCGAGGGCTTGAACAATGTTCATCGGGGTATGTTCATCGGAGCATGTTCATCGCAGTTTCATCGGGGCACGCTCATCGCGGCGGGTTCGTGCGCAGATCGACGCGAGCCAGGTCGATGCGGATGTTGGCCAGCATCCCCGGCCGCAGGTCGGGGGCAGAGCCGTCAATCTGAGCTACGACTTCAATGGTGCCGCTTGAGGGATCGACCACCGGACTGACATCGATGACCCGGGCCGCATGGTCGGTCGGGGGAGTGGCATCCGCCGAAGTGACGGAGACGGTTTGCCCCTTCTTAATGGCTCCGATCAAGCGCTCCGGCAGAGTGAACTTGACTTGCAGCGGCGCCAGCGCGGTAACCCAGAAGAGCCGGTCGCCCACCGAAACCTTCTGGCCGGCGCGAACGTAACGGCGAGCGACGATTCCGCCGAACGGTGCCACGATGTGGGTCTTCTCCCGCTCCAGTTCGAGAGACTGCTGTACGGCCTTGGCGTTGTTCAGATCTTCGGCTTCGCGCTGCACCTGGAACTCGTCGGCCTCTTCTTTGTATTGCACGTGCTCCAGTTCTTCTTTCGGAAGGACCTGTGCCGCGTACAATTTCTCGGCGCGGCTGCGGTCGGCTTGCAGAACTTTGGTTTCAGCTTGCCAGTTCTTGAGGTCTGCCTCGGTCGATCGCACCCGCGCCGCAGCGGCCTCTACGTCAGCGGAAATCTGCCGGTCATCGAGCTTGGCCAGGAGTTGTCCCTGCTGGACCAGCGTCCCCGGTTCGGCCAGGATGGATACCACCGATCCCTCGCGCAGGGCGACGACGTCGATCTGGTTCTCGACCACAAGCGGGCCCGAGGCCAAGAAGACATTGTCTTTGTCTTTAGGCGGATTGGGCGCCGCGGTCGTCGTGCCCGGAACCGGCGCTGCCGCCGCCACCGAGGCGTCTGGCGAGTTGCTGCATCCAGTCAGGCTCAGTGCCACAATGGTCAGTGCCACGACTGGCGAGGCCGTCCCCGTGGATCGTTTCTTGGTCTTACTCTTCATTGCGTCACCGTTATTGCGTACCCTAGATTCACCCAACCCAGCTTCACCAGCCCAACATCACCAACCAAACCACGACCATATCTTCGACCACAGCCACATGGCCGGGCGTCGGAACAGAACCTGCCCGGCTGGTCTCCACGCGGTGAAAATCTTGCCGCGGCCCTGCATTCCAGTGCGAATCAGGCCATCGCGATTCGGAATGCTCACCCGGGCAAAGAAGACGTGCTCCTCGCCCTGCAACTGGCCCTTGGGGCTCACCACCGTCAGTTCGCCGCGAAATGTGTGCGTGGGAAATCCCTCGAGCTTGACCGAAGCCTGCTCGCCCGCTCGAAGAAGAGAAACATCGTTTTCTTCGATGGCGACATCCACGCTGGCCCGCGAGGTATCAACGACTTCCGCAAAGGTATCGCCGGGCTTCAGATCATGTCCGACAGAGTCCTCGATACGGGGCGTGGCCACCAGGCCGTCGATCGGCGACCGCAGGACCGTCGCTTGTAAGCGCTGGCGGGCGCGGGCAAGTTCAGCGGTCCAGTAATCGGCCTGCACCCGCGCGATTCCCGCCTCGCTGCCGTCGTTGGTGGCGAGCGCCCGGTTCATCTGCGAAACCGCGGTTTCGTACTTGGCCTGCGCCGCCGCCAGTTCGGCGCGATATTGCCCGTCAGCGAGCGTGCCCAGCACAGCGCCCTGTTGCACCGCGTCGCCTTCCCTCACATTGACAGTCTGGATTATTCCGGCCACTTCCGACTCCACCAGCGCGCTATGGGATGGCGCAACCGTTGCGGGTCCATCGACGCGAAGCGGCAGGGGAAAAGCTGCAAGAAACAGCAGCGCCAGGCCGACTCCGGCCACCAGCGCCAGGCGTCGGCTCTTCTCCAAAGCCATAAACTTCCGCTTTTTTTCGAGGAACGGCTGGAGCACATCGATAAACGGAACTTCACGGTAGAGAGAAGCGTTGCGCAGCGCCACCGTCGCCTGCCCGGCCAGCACCTTGATCATTTCCATGTGGGCCGAATTCAGGAAATCCGGGTCGCTGCTCTCGAACGAAAGGATTCCGACGCGGCCGTCGTCATCTGCCAAAGGCAAGGCGTGATACGCCCGCATGCCGCTCGCGGCAAAATATTCCTGGAACTTGGCGCGCGTCTCGGCGCGCTCATCCTCGATCTCCTCGCCGTGCTGGGTGACGAAGATGGGCTCGTTCGACGCGGAACTCCACTCCAACAGGTCCTGCAGACGCACCATGTCAGGACTCTCGGTGTCGATCCTGGCCATGCCCGAGACCGCTTTTACTTTGATCCGGCCGCGCTGCTCCAGCGCGATGGCCGCCCGCTCGTAAGGGATTACCGTTGCCGGACCATTCACGATGGCGTCCAGAACGTGATCCAGGTCGAGCGTGGAAGTAATTTCCCCGCTTACTTTTACGAGCGCTTCCAGAATTTCTACTTTACGTTCGGCCAGCAATAGGCTGGCGTTGTGCAGAGCATTGCTGGCGGTTTCACAAATGTTGGTCAGCAGGAACTCGTCGTCTTCGTCGAAGGGAAGGCCATCGAAACGGTTGATCGCCTCCACCACTCCGACCAGATTCTCGTGCTCGAGCAGCGGTGCTGCGAGAATCGAGGTCACCCTGCCGTCCTCAATTCCGATATTGCGCTTCTGCAGTCGCTCGTCATCTGGATCGGCCACCAGCACCACTACACCGCTATCGGAGATGTCTCCGGCAATGCCTTCTCCCGGCCGCTGCAGGCTGCCAACTTTTACAGTCGGATCGTATCCTTCGCTGCTTACCAGCTCCAGAGCGTCGTTGCCGACCATCCAAAGATTTACCGCCTGGACATTCATCACTTCCTGGAACTTCTTGGCGACTGTGCCAAGTAGCTCATCCATTTCCAGGGTGGAGTTAAAGACCTTCTCGAGGTCATACATTTGGGTGACGCGGCTGATGGAGTGCAGACTGGCGTTGCGTTCGCTCTCGTAAGAGCGGGCGGCGGCGATTGCCGGAGAAGCGAGCCCGGCGACCTCCTGCAAGGCCTCCAGCATGGCTTCTGGAAACGGTTGCTCGTAGCTGATCACCTCAATCGCGCCGAAGAGTGTTTTGTTGACCAGGAGCGGAATGTAGGCGAGGGAGGTCACGGTGCGGCGGATATCGAGGTGGCCGTAATCTTCCCGCTGCAGGTCGCCGCCGTCGAAAACGATCACGGGTTCGCCTTCCGCAGGGTCTTCCGAGTTTTCTGTGAGAGTGCCGAGCGTGCCGGCGGTGAACTCTACCGTGGCACTGACCGTGACCTCCCCGGCGATGGCCTTGCGGGTCCAGGCCGGATTGGCCAGATCCTCGATTACGTAGACGACCGCCGCGGTGCCGGGCAGAAGTTGTGCTACTTGCTCCGCCGTCACCTGAGCGCGCGGACCAACCTCCGATCGCGACAATAAGGCTGTCGCAAATTCCGCTACCGGAACGGCAAATGCGGAACCTCGAGTCGCCATGAAATGAGTCCCTGGGGGATAGTTGTCGCGACGCGAATCTTCCGCCGTAGGGGCGGATCGGCCATTGATCCCGCGCGTGCAGGCATATTAAGCCGCTGTCCCCGGCGGGTCAACATTTGTTGTTCCCCGGCATGAGCCGGGCCAGAAGGGTCTTTGGGACCGAACACCCCACGCGAAATGTTCAACCTATCGTTCGCCGGATCATTCTTCGCGATCATCGTTCGTCTCGGGGTGCCAACAATTTGACAGATGTTAACTGTTGGACGCGACAGCATGAAATCGCGGATCCTTAACGGGATTTTCTGCCAATCAGTTAACTCAGTCGCTCTCCTGCGAGATTGGCATGCGATTTGCAGGCCGCCGAAATGAACCGGGGAGAAGAACCCGGCGGTTCGACCCGTCATCAAAACTGAAACCGTGGAAGAACCGTTTGCATCTCAGGAAAGCTAGAGAGGTATTTGCGAATGGCTACCGCCGCCAAGTTTCGTATTGACGTAGCGATCCACGACCTCCTGATGAATTCTGCCGAGCGTACACCGGCGCCGGCCGAAGCAAGAGGGCTAACACTGCCCGAACCGGTATTCCCGCAGTACCCCGAGCGACTGAAAGATCCTGGCCCGGAGACTCCGCCCGAGAAGCGCAAGTGGGGTGTGAAAGACATCTATCGCAGTTCGCGCGGATGGCTGGTTCCCTACGTCCGCTCGCGGGTTCTTCCGGGACAGTTCCATCCCATCACCGCGTACTTGTTTCTCGAATACAAATGTAATCTCGATTGCTGGTATTGCTGGTCCTATAACAACAAGATCAAGGGCATGACCGAGGATGTGGCCCGGCGCTCGATCGACTGGCTCCATGACAACGGGTGCAGGGTACTGGCGCTGATGGGCGGCGAGCCCCTGCTGCGGCCCGACTTTGTTCACAAAGTCGTCTACTACGCGGCCAAGAAGGGCTTCTGGATCTATATCGCGACCAACGGGCGTTTATTGAAGCCCGACTTCGCGGACCGTCTTGGCGATGCCGGCGTGTCGGTCTTCAACTTCGCGCTCGACTCCTGGGATCTGCAGCCGAGCCTGCCCAAGGCGCTCGTTCCGGCGCAGAAAAATCTCGAACATATCCTGCGCAAACAATATGCCCACCGCTACCTGGTCTTTTTCAACATCAACATCTGCCGCAATAACATGGAAGATGTCAGAAAACTGACCGAGTACGCGCACGACCACCGCATCGCCACCGACTACCACATCAACGAAACTCCAATGCTTGAACAGGATGACCACTTCAAGCATCTCTACGACAACCCCACTTATATCCGCCCGGAGGACTGGCGTGAGATCGACTCTCTGGTCGACTGGATCATCGAGAAAAACAAAGCCGGATATCAGATGGTGAATTCGATACCGCGGCTGCAGGAGATCAAGGCCTTCGTGCGCATGTCGTCCGGACTCGACCTGAAAGAGTATGGCTGGAACGGCGATGGCACAAAGAGTAACGGGCACCGGGCGGAACTGCTCGCCACGCTGCCCGGAATCGAGGAGGACTCCAACGGCGAGTTGCGCTTCGCCGAGTGGAACTGCCGCGCGGGCCAGAACAATGTCATCATCCGCACCGACGGCACCGTCGCCCCTTGTTTCCCGATGTACGGCGCGACCTACGACTGGGGAAATATCGACAAGCCCAAATTCGACCAAGGGCAACTCTCAGCGATGAAGTCAACCTGCCAGCGGCATTGCTTCTCGACTCTGAACCATAACCTGGCCTACTGCTACAACGACGCCCGGGTAATCAAGTGGCTATGGACCAACGCCATGAACCGGTTCCAGGGCGGCGTGCGCAGCTTCGAGGACTGAAGCGTTTTCAACGACCGAACACGGAACAGCAAGAGGAGAAGTAGACGTGCCGGGAAGAAACTCGATTGCTCCCAACACCAAAATCAAACTGTTTTTTGTTGACGCCGCGTTCGTCGCGATGACTACTTTTGCCATCGCGGCGAGCGCCCAGATTGATCAGCAGGGCCGGGCGGAGCTCACAACTCCGCTCGAACCTTTGCGTGCGGGTGTGACCGAGGCTCGGATCTTCGACGAACTGATGGCGCACAACGCTCTTCGCACCGCGACGCTGCTCGATTACAACGCCCTCCGAACTTACAAGGTAGTCGATCTGAAGGGGAAGGTACACGCCGAGGAAGTCGGGTGGATGCAGTACCGTGCGCCGGACAAGAAAAACTTTCAGGTCAGGTCCGAGCAGGGGTCAGGCCTGATCCGCCGGTTGGCGCTGAATCCGCTCATTGCCAGCGAAATCGAAACCGCGGCGGGCAAGGAGCACCACGACAGCGCCATCAGCCCCGAAAACTACACCCTCGAGCCGCTCGGGGAACAACGAGTGGGACCGTACCACTGCTTCGTCGCGCAGGCGACTCCCAAACGGAGAGACAAATATTTGTTCGAAGGGAAAGTATGGATTGACGCTGAAGATTATGCCGTCGTCCGCATCGAAGGCCATCCCGCCAGGAAGCTTTCTTTCTGGATTGAGCGGGCCGACTTTGTGCGCCAGTACCAGAAGATCGGAGGCTTCTGGCTTCCGCAGAGAGATGTAACCTTCGTCGACGTCCGGCTCTATGGCACGAAGGCGCTAACGATCGACCACCAAGATTACAGCGTAAACCGTATGGCAGGCAAGGATCAATCCGCAGAAAATGTAGGGAATTTTTGAATCCTTAGGTGTGCATAAATCCCTCTTGAAGGTGAGGCACCGTTATGGCATAAATTGGGAAACCCCTTGGGAGGCAACTGCTTTTTCAGGATCGCATTCGCAAAGTAAGGAGAAGTGTATGGCGACAAAGTACGTGCAAATCGAAAACGATCTCGATATCCAGCAACGTCTCGAAGCAGAGCGCATGCGTTTGCGCAAGATCGCCGGCCTCGACCGGCCTACCCACTTCCACCGGCCGGTGGAGCGAGCATTTACGGCCGAAGAACGCAGCAAAGTGACGATCCTGTTCGGTGGTTTTACCTGGAAGCACGAAGACCTGATCTGCGCAGTGTTTCAAGGCTGCGGATATCGTTGCGAAAAACTTCCCGTGCCCGATGTGCCTGCATTCCAGACCGGAAAGGAATTCGGCAATAACGGCCAGTGCAATCCCACGTACTTCACGGTCGGGAACCTGGTGCAGTATCTGCAGTTCCTGGAAAAAGAAGGCATTCCCCGCAAAGACATTCTCGACAACTACGTTTTCTTCACTGCCGGTTCGTGCGGTCCCTGCCGCTTCGGCATGTATGAGGCCGAGTACCGCTTCGCGCTGAAGAACGCGGGCTTCGACGGCTTCCGCGTGCTGCTGTTTAAAGACAGCGACGGCATCAAGGCCGCTTCGGGCGAGCCCGGATTGAAATTCACCATCGACTTCGGTTTCGGCATGCTGAACGCCATGCACCTGGGCGACGTCTTCAACGACCTGATCTACCAGATTCGTCCATTTGAAGTGAACAAGGGTGAGACCGATCGGGTATTCCGCGAGACGGTCGACGGTCTTTGCGATGATCTCAGAAATCGGGATTCGTTTGAGATCGAGGAGCGCGCGCCGAACTGGGCCAAGCCCAAGTTCAAGAGCAACAAGATCCTACGAAACACTTTTAACGTGTTCGGCAAAATGAATGAGCACCTGCGCGGCAAGGATTACATGACCGCTTTGGCCGCCGCTCGCGAAAAAATGGACACGATTGAAGTCGACCGCACCAAGGTGAAGCCGCTGGTGAAGATCACCGGCGAGTTCTGGGCGCAGATCACCGAGGGCGACGGCAACTTCCACATGTTCGAATTCCTCGAACGCGAAGGCGCGCAGGTAATGGTCGAGCCGATCGCAACTTGGGTTGCATACCTGCTGTACCAGGCGAAGGCGCATGCGAAAGCCAAGTGGCCGGTGAATCGTCCGCACCGTAATCCGAAGTGGTGGGAACTCAAGAAGCATCTCGCCAACGATCTCGGACTTCGCAAGAAGATGATGGGTCTGGGCGTCGGCGAATGGATGTGGAACGGACTCTACCACCGCACCATCAAGAACCTCGGCGGGATCACGCATCACCTCGTCCCCCAGACCGAGCTGGCCGAGATGGCGCATCCCTTCTACAACCAGTTCGCGCGCGGTGGGGAAGGTCACCTTGAGGTCGGCAAGAACGTCTATTACACCGTGCATCATCTCTGCCACATGGTGCTCGCGCTGAAGCCGTTCGGGTGCATGCCGTCGTCACAATCGGACGGAGTGCAATCGGCCGTCGTCAACAAATTCAAGGACATGATCTTCCTTCCCATCGAAACCTCGGGCGAAGGCGAAGTCAATGCCCACAGCCGCGTGCAGATGGCGCTCGGCGAAGCCAAGGTGAAGGCCAAGACGGAGTTCGAGCAGTGCTTGAAGTCCACGGGGAAAAGCCTCGAGGAAATCAAGGAATACATTGCCGAGCACCCTGAGTTGAAGCGGCCCTTCTACCACGTGCCGCATCGCGAGGGGATTGCCGGGACGGCAGCGCAATTTATCCTGCACGTGAACGATCGCATGGATAAGGGCTCACGCCTCCTGCGTCGCTCTCGCGTGCCGGGAGTAGCGCTTCCCAACGCCGCTTAACCGATCTGACCGGCAGCCCTGCATGTGGCTGCCGGTCTTTAATTTCCTTTTCCCTTCGTTTCGTTGGACCCTGATCGGAGAGAGAATGCACGACCATCTCGCAGGAAACGAGCCTAAGCCTACCCAGCTGTTTCAGATTGCCGCGGCTCCCTACAAGAAACCACACGACCATCACACGAAATTCCTCGTAGGGCTCGACGTCGGCTCGACCACGGTGAAGGCGACCGTTGTCAATGCCGCAACCGACGAGATTCTGTGGCAGGACTACCAGCGCCACGAGACCAAGCAGCCGGAGAAGACGCTGCAGTTTCTGCGCCGCATGGACGCGGAGGTCGGAATCAACCGCCACAACACGCGCATGTTCATGACCGGCTCCGGCGGCGGTGGAATTGCCGAGCAGATTGGCGCCAAGTTTGTGCAGGAAGTCACGGCCGTGTCCCTGGCGGTGGAGAAACTGCATCCCGAAGTGTATTCGGTTATTGAACTCGGCGGGCAGGACGCGAAGATTATCGTCTTCAAAGACGACGACGAGACCGGTCGCAAGAAGAAAATTCCGTCGATGAACGACAAGTGCGCCGGCGGCACTGGCGCCGTCATCGACAAGATCAATGCCAAGCTGAAGATTCCGGTCGCGGATCTCGCGGTGCAGGGCTACCACGGAATCAAGCTGCACAAAGTGGCCGGCAAGTGCGGCGTCTTCGCCGAGACGGACATCAACGGCCTGCAGAAAGTCGGAACGCCGTCGGACGAACTAATGGCTTCGCTTTTCGAAGCGATCGTGCTGCAGAACCTGAGCGTCCTCACCCGCGGCCACACGCTGCGGCCGCATGTGCTGCTACTGGGCGGACCGAATAGTTTCATCAAAGGCATGCGCGAGGCGTGGCAGGCCAACATTCCACGCATGTGGCAGGAGCGCAAGGTTGCGATTCCCGATGGCGCGAAGCCGGAGGAACTGATCAAAGTTCCCAACAACGCGCAATACTTCGCGGCGCTCGGCGCGATCGAATTCGGCAAGAGCGAAGACGATTGCGTTGGCTGCTACCAGGGTTACGAAAAACTGGTGTACTACATCGAGTTTGGCCGCCAGGAAGAGAAATCGAAATCCGGCGCCAAGGGACTGGTTTCGAAAGACGGGGAACTGGACGGATTCAAGGAAGCATACCGTCGAAAGAAATTTATTCCCGCGACCTTCCAGAAGGGTCAGACCGTCGGCGGCTTCATCGGCATCGACGGAGGGTCGACCTCGACCAAGGCTGTGCTGCTCGACGAGCGCGGCGACATTCTCTGCAAGGCTTACCAGCTCTCGAACGGGAATCCGATCCAGGACACGATCGAAATGTTCGAGAACCTGCGCGGGCAAGTCGAGGCGCAGAATGCGAAGTTGGAAGTCCTGGGAGTCGCCACGACCGGCTACGCCAAGGATATTCTGAAAGACGTTTTGCACGCCGATGTGGCGCTGGTTGAAACCGTGGCGCATACCGAATCGGCGCTCAAGTTTTACGAAGATCCGCACGTCATCGTCGACGTGGGCGGGCAGGATATCAAAATCATCATCCTGCACAATGGCCGCGTCAAAGATTTCAAGTTGAATACGCAATGCTCGGCGGGCAACGGATATTTCCTGCAATCAACTGCCGAAGGGTTTGGCTTGGGAGTCGAGCAATACGCCGATATGGCGTTCTCGGCGCAATCCATGCCGGTGTTCGGCTACGGCTGTGCCGTCTTCATGCAGTCGGACATCGTCAACTTCCAGCGGCAGGGCTGGCGGGCGGAGGAAATTCTGGCCGGACTCGCAGCCGTGCTGCCGAAAAACGTATTCCTATACGTGGCCAGCATTCCGAATCTGGCAGCGCTGGGCACTCGGTTCGTTCTACAGGGCGGAACGCAAAACAACATGGCCGTCGTGAAAGCGGAAGTGGATTTCATTAATAACAGCTTCCGCGCCGCCGGCAAGAAGCCCGAGATCATCGTCCACGAATTCTGCGGAGAATCCGGCGCGATTGGCGCTGCGGCTGAGTCGCTGCGTTTGTGGCGAAACGGTCTGCAGTCCACGTTTGTCGGGCTGGACGCGGTTCGAAAAATCAAGTACCGCACTACCCGCAACGAAGAAACACGCTGCCATTTCTGCAAGAACGATTGCCTGCGCACTTTCATCGACATCCGAACTGCGCCCACGGATGACATGAGCTTCATTCCCATTCAAAAAGTCACCAAGGTTCCGCTGATGCACGGCGAGCAGCGGCTGATCATCGCCACCTGCGAGAAGGGCCTGGTCGAGGATGTCAACGACATGAAGGACATTAAGGCCGGGCTCGATGAGATCAAGGGTAAATATCCGAACTTCGTCGACTTCGCTGCCCGAGAGGTTTTCCGCCCGGTGAATCCGAAGAGCGTGGCCGATCCGGTTCCAACGGCGAAATTCTGGAACAAGGCAGTCAAAGAACGCATTCCGCTCATGCAGAAGCGCAAGAAGCTTCGCGTCGGCATTCCGCGCGTGCTGAACATCTACAGCTACGCGCCGCTGTTCAACGGCTATCTCGAAAGCCTCGGTGTGCAGCCGGAGAACGTGATTTACTCCGACTACACGAGTTCCGATCTTTACCGCGCCGGCGCGAGCCGCGGCGCCATCGATCCGTGCTTCCCGGCCAAGATCGGCATCTCTCACGTTTACAACCTGATTCAGGAGAAACATCGCAAGAAGCCGCTCGACGTAATTTTCTTCCCCATGTACGACGTGCTGACGTCGCCGCTGGTGAAGATCGTCGGGGCGAACGCGTGCCCGACGGTGACCGCGACGCCGGAAACAGTGAAGGCCGCATTCACGAAAGAGAATGACGTTTTCGCCGAGCACAACGTCAAGTACGTCGATCCAGTGTTGAACTTTGCCGATCGCAAGCTTTTCGCGCACCAGATGCTGCAGGCCTGGCAGCCGATCCTCGGCCTGTCGCAGGAAGAAAACGACCGCGCGGTCGAAGTCGGTTACAAGGCGCTGGAGACCTACGAAGCCAGCATTCGCCGACGCGCTCGCGAAGTGATGGACCAGTTGGAGCGCGAAGACCGCATCGGAATCGTGATGCTGGGCCGGCCGTATCACCACGATCCCGGCCTGAATCACGAGATCATGGAGGAGTTCCAGAAGCTGGGCTATCCCATCTTCTCGCAGAACACGCTGCCGATCGATGAAGACCTGCTGGAGCGGCTGTTCGGCGAGGAAGTCCGCGCCGGCGTGATCACTCACCCGCTCGATATCACCGATGCCTGGAAAAACTCGTACTCCTGCAGCACCAACCACAAAGTCTGGGCCGCGAAGTTTACGGCGCGGCATCCGAACCTGGTGGCGCTGGAAATTTCCAGCTTCAAGTGCGGCCACGACGCGCCCATCTACGGCGTGATCGAGGGCATCATCGAGCAGTCCGGGACGCCGTATTTCTGCTTCAAAGATCTCGACGAGAACAAGCCGTCAGGCTCAATCAAGATTCGCGTCGAGACCATCGATTACTTCCTGCGGCGTTATCGTGAGGAAGTCATCCGGAAGCGCAAAGCGGTGCAGGACATCGAGGCACAGCTGGCGGATTACGAAAACCAGTTGCGCGGTCAGCTCGAGCCGGAGGCGTGGACGGAGCGGGAAGTAGGAGCCGTAGGAGCCGACTGATTTGCGGTAGCTTGAGGTCTTAGGTGTTGGGTGTTAGGTCTTAGGCCTGACGTCCGCGGCCTAGGACCTAACACCCAAGACCTGTGTCACAGTCCCTCAGAGTCCTAACTTAGTTCTGTCCGGCGTTCTCGCTCGGCTTGTTGGAAGGGTAGTTTTTAGCGTTGGCTTTCGGCGTGAGCCTACGCAGAATGAACTCCTGCGCCAGGTTGGCGAATGCCCGCTCGCCAATGTTGGTAAAAAGATTGCTTAAGAACAAGGCCGGACCGCGGTTCGATGCCGGGTAGTAAGTATTCACCAACGCCGCCGCTGCTAGGTTCCCGCCCATGGTCGAGTAATTCGGTTGCCACTGTCCGTTGTCACCCTTGCAGATGAATGGGCTGGTGAGCGCGTGAAAGACGCGAGACTTGTTCGTTCCCGTACCCTGATAAAAATAGCGTGGATCCTGATGCAGAAGTGAGGGCAGGATCGCGCCACCAACCGTGATGTCGGTGAGGCCATTGGCATAGATTGCGCCATAGCGCTCCCCGTAGCCCACCGCACCCTGGCGATAGCTCGGGGTGTAGGCAGCCTGATTGATGCCGGCAAGAAAACCCGCCCCGACAACGGTGACCGGATCAAACGAGACCCTGAGCGCGAGCTTGAACTTCATTTTTGCCGTGAGCGGGGCGGCGTCCTTGTCGTAGACGACATAGAAATTTGGGACGACGCCGAAGAGGCGCTGCCGTTCCGCGATCTTAACCTGCTCGGCTGCGGCCTGCTCGCGGGAATAACCGACATTTATTTTGGTTAGCGCCTGAGCGATGTGGAGTTTGGTCTCGGTGAGGATCATGTACTGGCCAGGTTTGAGGGTGATCTCGGGTGAATTCCAGGTGGCGAATCCCTGTGCGCTGATGGTGACGTGATAGGGAGTCTCCGGGTCAAGATTGCTGAATTCGAAAAATCCGTTGTTGTTGGAGACGATTGTGCGAGGGCCTTTGAGCGTCGCACCGTCCAGAACCACGGTGGCGCCAGGAACTGTATCGCCGTTCACATCGACTACGGTGCCCACAACAATTCCTGTCTGTGGCTTGGGCGGCTCCGGCAACAGAATCGCGTGGTCTTGAGCCTTCAATGCTTTCCATCCGCAAAGTAAGAGCAGGAATGCAACGACGCGCCACTTCATACAAGACTTCTCCGGCCAACGGCAGAAATTCTCAGCAGCAGTTCCGAACAACCATCTACACACAGGCAACCCGCCTGCCAAAGTGAGGTCGCGGAACGCTTACACAAATCGTTGAATTTATTGAGGCAAAGCAAAGATCAGGCCGGGAGGGTGTTAGAGAGATGTCAACGCCCTTTCGACGCCGTCTTGGCAATTGGCGACGATTGGTCACCACCAGGAAGTCCGAAAGCGCAGGGGCCGGCAGGTTCGGCTACATCAGGCCGGGCAGTCCGTCGAAAAACGCAACCGAGCAGAAAAACGCAACCAAGATACGCTCACCGCATCCCATAAAAATATAGCGCGGTACCGAGCACGAGCCGCCTTTGCAGCTCCTCCCTCCACAGCCCGAATCATACGGCTGCGAAGGTTTCGTGCTCGGACGCGCCTTCTTTTCTGATAGGGGTCTGAGTGGAGCTCGGTGAGCTCTAACTTCGAGTTACCAACGAGTTCAGGAGGAATGGTGCGACGAAAGAATTGGGGAAGGTGCCTGCAACTTTGCCTCCTGCCGGTGTTGATCGCATTCCTCTGTGCCTCCGGATTTTATTCGGCGAGTTCTGCTGGAGCTGGACGCGCTTCTGACGCTGCCAGGGCGCAAGCGCTCAGCTCCGCGGGTCAAAGCTGGTTGACTGGAGCCATCAGCGCCGGCAGTCTCCCCGATTTACGATGGCCCGACTTCAGCGATTACAGCAAGCATGTAAAGAAGTTCTACGACTTCAACGGAGAATCCTTATGGTGGGTCAGTGGGATGGAGCCTACCGCGCAAGCGCGACAGATGATCGATCTGTTGCTTCAAGCCGACAAAAAAGGACTCTCGGCAGAGGACTATGACGGACCGCGCTGGAACGATCGGCTGGCCAAGCTCAAACCCGCAACGCGGCAGCCGGCGGAAGCCGACGCGGAAAAATTTGATCTCGCGCTCACGGTCTGTGCGATGAGGTATATTTCCGACCTCCACATCGGCAAAGTGAATCCGAAACACTTCGCCTTCGCCCTCGACGATGAATCCAAGAAATACGATCTCGCCGAATTTCTGAAAGACCACGTGGTCGGATCGAGCGACGTGGCCGGCGCATTGGCGCAGGTAGAGCCGCAGTATCCCGGCTACCGCCGCACAATGCAGGCGCTGCAAACCTACATGGAGCTGGCAAAGAAAGATGATGGAGAGCAGCTCCCCGCAACAAAAAAGCCGATTGTTCCCGGCGATGCCTATCCCGGGCTGCCGAGGCTTACACGGCTGCTCCGGTTAGTCGGCGACCTTCCGGCGAGCGCGAACGTTCCGTCCGATCCAGCGATCTACCAGGGTGCACTGGTGGATGCCGTAAAGAATTTTCAGCGCCGGCTTGGCCGCGACCCCAGCGGAAAAATCGACGCGCAAACTCTCGCCGACCTGAATGTTCCGTTGAGCCGCCGCGTTCGCCAGATGCAACTCACTCTTGAGCGCTGGCGCTGGTTGCCGCCTTCGTATCAGAATGCGCCGATTATCGCGAATATTCCGGAATTCCGTCTGCGCGCGTATGACAAGAATTTCAACATCGCGGTGACGATGAACGTCGTGGTCGGCAAAAGCTACGGCGGTCACGACACTCCTGTGTTCAGCAACACCATGCAATACGTCGTGTTCCGTCCCTATTGGGACGTGCCGTATTCCATTACTAAAAACGAGATGATTCCCCACATTGTTCGCGATCCCAGCTACCTGGAGGAAAAGGGATTCGAGGTCGTGGACAGTAGGCAGAACGTCGTTTCAGGGGGTGCAGTCACTCCCGAGATATTAGCGCAACTTCGCTCAGGCAAGCTCTTTGTGCGGCAGAAACCGGGGCCGAAGAACGCGCTCGGGCTGGTGAAATTTCTTTTCCCCAACAGCTACAACGTTTATATGCACGACACTCCGGCGACGGAATTCTTCGCCAAGTCGCGGCGCGATTTCAGTCACGGCTGCATCCGTCTGGAACGGCCTGCCGATCTGGCCGCCTGGGTCCTGCGCGACAATCCGGGCTGGACCCCGGAGCGCATTCGCGCCGCCATGAACGGCACAACGACGCAGCAGGTGAACATCGCGCATCCTGTTCCAGTTCTGATCCTCTACGCCACTGTGATCGTGCTGGAAGATGGAGTCGTTCACTTCTACGATGACATCTACGGACACGATGCCGACCTGGAAAAGGTTCTGGCCAAAGGTTATCCCTATCCGTGGTGAGGACTCACCACTGACGCACGCGTCCCACATCGACGTGGACGAAGTCTGAACTGCGATAGTAGCCGACTCCTCCGCGATGCAGGCGCAGAGCGGCACCCCGCAGGGCTGCGGTGGAAATTCCCGGCAGGCGAATATCAATCGCTTCGGCCTCCATGTGCAGGCTGTGGCGAGCCACGCCGGTGTGCGGGCTGCGGGTGCGGAGGAATTCGTTGCTCCAGGGCGTGCGGTATCCGCAGATCACGTTGATCTCTCCCGCGGAATCATGGAGAGAAGCGGTGAGGTCGTGGAGCAGATCAAAAAGGCGAGGATCGAAATGGTGCACGTCTCCGGTTCGATGATCGCGGAGAAAGTAGTCGAGTTTGTCGAGCGCCTCCGGTATGTAGGTATCGCCGCGGCGGTAAACGATGTCGAGCTGCTCCCTGGTGTGCGTGTGATAGAAGCGCAGGCGGTATTCTGACGGCGCTGCGGCCGACGTTGCGGCTTGGCCAAGCGAGGCGACGAGCAGAACCAAAGTCAAGCATAGGCCACAGAGGCGGACTGCCGAGCGCAGCTTTCCGGGTTGCGTTCCTTCAGGGTTCGATTGAGTTCGGATGGACAACGGGTATTCCCTCGATTAGTAAGTAAGTAACGTTACTGCCTGGTAGAGACTTAAGAATTCCTGATGAGCTAGCGGCTGTATTCCTCGACTACTGTTGGATGCCTGATTTCCCGCGGAGGCTCCAATATTCCGAGAGGTTCGCCAACCGCCTCTCTATCAATAACTTTGCGGCGTCCTCGTTCATTCAGGAATGAGAACGTCGACGTGCATGTTGATAGAATGAACTCTGATGTTCCATTCGCTCCTTACTATTTTAACGATTCCGCAGAAAGCCTGGGTTTGAAATCCCACTCTTCCGGTAACCTTCGAGACCAGACATTCAGGAGATACCAAGTCTTTGCCGCCGATTATTAATGCCCAGGGAATCACGAAAGCTTTTGGTTCAGCTCCCCTTTTTCAGGATATCTCTTTTACGGTTTCGGAGGGCGACCGCATCGGGCTCATCGGTCCGAATGGATCGGGAAAATCCACGCTGATGCGGGTCCTGGCAGGAAGTGTAAGCCCCGACTCTGGAGAAGTGGCCGTTCGCAAGCGCCTCCGCTTCAGCTTCGTCGAGCAGGAGTCGAAATTCGAGACGGGCGATACGGTTCGCTCGGTGATCGAAGATGCTTTGCACCTTGCGACCGTGCCAGAGTCGGAGCGCGGAACTCTTTTCGCTGAGACGTTGGGCCGCGCCGGATTTCAGGATCTCGATGTGGAGGCGAGCCAGCTCTCCGGAGGCTGGCAGAAGCGTCTCGCGATTGTTCAGGCTCTGGTGCAGGCGCCTCACGTTTTGTTGCTCGATGAACCGACAAATCATCTCGACCTCGCCGGAATCGAATGGCTGGAGGACTTGCTGCAGCAGGCGCAATTTGCCTGCGTGGTCGTCAGCCATGACCGTTACTTTCTCGAAAGTGTCGCAACCGAAATGGTGGAACTCAGCCGCGTCTATCCCGACGGCCTGCTGCGCGTGCGCGGAAATTACAGCCGCTTTCTGGAGAAGAAGGAAGAATTTCTGCACGCGCAATCGAAACGGCAGGAGGCGCTGGAAAATCTGGTCCACAACGAAATCGAGTGGCTGCGCCGCGGGGCCAAGGCGCGAACCAGGAAGTCGAAAGCGCGCATCGGCAAGGCCAACGAGTTGATGGGCGAGTTTGCCGATCTGAATAAACGAACCCGCACCGGAACGGTGCAAATGGATTTCTCGGCCACCGACCGGCAGACCAAACGGCTCGTCGAACTGGAAGATGTCGCCTACCAGATCGGAGATCGCACACTCTTTGCCGGGCTCAACTTCGTCATCTCGGCCGGGCGCAGAGTTGGTCTTGTGGGCCCGAATGGAAGCGGCAAAACTACTCTGCTGCGCCTGTTGCGCGGCGAGTTGGCCCCAACCGGCGGATCCATTCGCCGCGCCGACTGGCTGCGCATCGTTTACTTCGACCAGAAGCGTGAACTTGACCCGAAGCTGACTCTGCGCCGCGTTCTGGCGCCGGAGGGCGATTCGGTCATTTATCAGGATCGCGTCGTTCACGTGGCATCGTGGGCGGCAAAATTTCTGTTTACGGGTGAGCAGCTCAATCAGCCCGTCGAGCGGCTCTCTGGAGGCGAGCGGGCGCGAGTACTCATTGCTCAGCTGATGCTGCAGCCTGCCGACCTTCTTCTGCTGGACGAGCCTACGAATGATCTCGACATTTCCACGCTTGAAATTCTGGAAGAGAGCCTGCTCGAGTTTCGAGGATCGCTTGTGTTAGTCACGCACGACCGTTACATGCTCGACCGCATATCCACAATCGTCCTCGGCCTGGATGGAGCTGGCGGCGCAGAAAGTTTCGCCGACTACCGGCAATGGGAGTTGTGGCAGGCGGAAAGCAAGGGCCCCGCGAAAGTTCGCGGCAGTGGCAACCAGGCTGCAAGCGCAACAATCGCACCGGCACCGGGCCGGAAGAAGCTCTCGTATCTTGAAGCCCGCGAATACGAAACGATCGAGCAGCGCGTCGCTGATGCCGAACAAGTCCTGCAATCCAAGCGCGATCAACTCGAAGATCCGGCGATTGCCAGTGATGGTCCCCGCCTGCTGACGGCCCACGCGGAGATGGAAACGGCGCAAAACGCGGTCGATGAACTCTACGCCCGCTGGGCCGAACTGGAAAAGAAGAAGGAGTGAACCCGGCACAAACTGATCGGGCGATGGCTATTGTGGCCGCACAAACTGCAGCGTGTAAGCAGTCCGCGGGTCGAAGGGTTTAGCGATTATCTTCAAATCGAAGAGCTGTTGATACATCGTGGCCCAGCGCTCGTCGGTCATCTGTCCCAACTGCGCAGTGCCGGCGTTTTCACCGGCGTTGTCACCCGTCACGAAATGGCCGTCGCGTAAGGCTTGCCAGCTGAACTGCATCCCGTCCGGGTTCAACGCGGGATTCAGTTTCGCAATGACGGCGTGTGCCGCCGTGGGATCGTTCAGATAATCGCGCCATCCCCGCAGCGATGCGCGAATAAATTTCGCAACCACCTCCGGATGCTGCTTGAAAAAATCCTGCGTCGTGAACATCACCCGGTACGGGCTGTAGCCGGAGTCGCTCACGAGCAGCAATCGCGTCTCGATCCCGGCGCGCTGCGCGAAGAAAGGCTCTGACGTTCGAAATGCCTGTTGAATGTATTGTGGATCGGCCACAAAGTTGGCCACGCTGTAAGTGGCGGGAATCTCGCGGACGCGATTCAGATCGTAGCGCTTCACCAGATATTCAAACCAGGTCGAGCCGGGCTTAACCGCCACCGTGTGTCCATTCAAATCGGCGAACGAACGGATGGGCGAATCCTTGCGCACCATAATTCCTTGCGGATCGTGCTGCATGGTCGCGGCCACCGCGACCAGCGGCTGACCGTCGCCGACTGCCTCCAGGATGGTGTCGGAGGCTCCCATGCCAAACTGGGCTGCCCCTGCGGCGACCTGCTGGGCGACGGTGGTGTAGGGGCCGCCGGGCTGAATGCTGACGTCGAGACCCTCGTCTCTGTAATACCCGCGCGCCAGCGCAGTGTAAAAGCCGCCATGCTCGGGCTGCGGATACCAATCCGCCTGCAGAGTCACTTTCGTCAAAGCCGTGCTGCCGACCGGTTCGGCGGACGACTTATGACAACCCTGCAGCAAAGTTGCCGCGAGCAATGTTCCGCTGAGAAGCAGGCAGGACGCATTGGAAAAGGATAGTTTGCGCATGAACCGCAGGCTCGCTGAAAACGTGAACAGCAGCGTAGCATGGGGCACATCCCTTGCCCGTCATAAGAAATAGTTATGTGGGCGAGCGGATTTTCCGATTGTGAGCGGCGCCGACTGCCGTGCTAGATTGCCCCATGCCTGCGGCGGTCAGCTACGGGATGCGGCGATTGACGTGAAGCAGATCGATTTGAGAAGGCTTGACGCGAAGCAGATTGATGAGAAGTATATGCGGGAGGTTTACGAGTTCACCGCGCGCACGCTGGAGACCGGGCACCCGGTTCCTTTTGGCGCGCTGATTGCAAATACAAAGAGCGGCAAGACGGTGATGCGGGCGACGAACGCCGTCAGGCGCGAAAACGATCCCAGTTCGCATGCCGAGGTAAGAACCGTGCGCCTGGCCTGCAAGAAGCTGAAACGCACCAGTCTGGCGGGATTCACCATGTACTCGACCTGCGAGCCATGCCCCATGTGCATGGCCAACGCGCTGTGGGCCGGGCTCGACCGCGTAGTTTTTGGCGCGACGATCGCCGATGCCAACCGCTATTGCCTCCAGATTCATATTCCGGCGCGGGAGGTCGCGCAGCGATCGGATATGGCGTGCCCGGTGGAGGGTCCTGTGTTGCGAGACCTTTGCAGTACACTGTTCACGCATCCGAACATGCAGAAGGCTTTCCGCGCATGGAGTACCGCGAGGAGCAGTCGGCGCAGGAAGAGCGTCACTACATAACTGCAAGAGATCGACGCAAAAGATTGACGCGGAAACGATCGACACAGATAGGGCCGACGTAGAAAAGACCGACGCAAAACGATCCACCCAGCAACCTATGGATCCACGCCACATCACCGCGCTAGCTGCCATCGTCGGCGAGGACTCCCGCGTCCTGACGCAGCCGCAAATCGTGGAGCGGCTTTCCCGCGACTTTTACTGGTACTCGCCGGTGCTGCGAAAACAACTGGACGGCAAAGTGGGCGACGTGGTGGTGCAGCCACGGAGCGCTGCCGAAATTCAAGAGACTCTCGCTTATTGCGGCACTCACGATTTGCCAGTGACCGCCCGCGGCGCGGGGACAGGGAATTACGGGCAAGCCGTCCCGCTGCAGGGTGGAGTGGTTCTCGATCTCTCGCAAATGGACCGAATCGAAGCCGTTCAACCGGACGGTGTCGCGGTCTGTGAACCGGGCGTGCGCCTCGGCGTACTCGAAAACGAAGCGCGCAAAGCTGGTTGGGAGCTGCGGTGCTATCCCTCGACAATCGTCAAGGCGTCGCTCGGTGGATTTCTCGGCGGTGGCTCGGGTGGCATCGGCTCGGTGGCGCATGGAGGCCTGCGCGACTTCGGCACGGTGCGCGCCCTCGATGTGGTCACGATGGAAACGCCGCCCCGCGTAGTGCGGCACGAAGGGGAAGCGATCCACGACATTCTGCACGCCTGGGGTACCAACGGCATCATCACGCGGATCTGGCTGGCTCTGACGCCGGCGGTCGAGTGGTCGCAGTGTGTGGTCGCGTTCGACAGTTTCGATTCCGCGTTCGATTTCAGCGAGCGCATCGCGACTGGCGCGTCCTGGACGAAACGGCTGGTTACCACTTTCGAATGGCCGATTCCATCTTTCTTCGCGCCGGTGCGGCGGTACGGGCCGGAGGGGAAAGCACTGATCTTCTTCCTGATCGCCTCCGCGGAGTGCGGCGCACTCGAGTCCGCGGCGCGCGAGGCCGGAGGAACCGTTACATACTCCGGCACATATCGCGGGCTGCGCAGCGCCCCGCTGCTCTCCGATTACACTTGGAATCACACGACGCTTTGGGCGTTGAAGACCGACCCGGCCTGGACTTACCTGCAATGTGGATTCGATCCCGCGACGGTGCGCGATCAATTCCGGCAATTGAAGGCGCGATTCGGCGACGAGATTCTTTTCCATATCGAGTTCATGAAAAACGGCGCCGGGCAGGTGATTCCCGGTTCGATCCCGCTGGTTTACTACACCACGGAAGCCAGACTGAACGAGGTCATCGACTTCTGCCGGGAGATCGGCATCTTCGTCGCCAACCCGCACGTGAATAACGTCGAAGGCGGAGGACGCTACCGTGCCGACAACGTCCAGTTGCTTGCCAAACAACGGTACGACCCGAAGGGGTTGCTGAATCCGGGGAAGATGATCACCTTCAAACCGGAAGCAGCGATCGAAGCAGCGACGACCGAGCCAGGGACTTCTGAAGCTGTAGTGTCAGAAGCGACGACGATAGAAACGGTCACCACGCGATGAAGACCTGGATCCCAGACGACCGCAACTTCGCTTATCTGAATTGGAAACAGGTCGACGCGCTCTCCCGCGAGTTGACGCTACTGGTGCTGCCGACGGCCGCGATCGAGCAGCACGGCCATCATCTGCCGCTGGCTACGGACACTCTCATCAACAATCTTCTGCTTGGCCATGCGCTGAGCAAACTGCCCGCGGAGCTACCTGTTTATGCGCTACCGCCCGTGCACTACGGCAAGAGTAACGAACACATCGGATTTCCGGGGACGCTTTCAGTGAGCGCTTCCACCTTCATGGCGGTGCTGCGCGACCTGGGCGCGAGCGTCTCGAAGGCCGGATTTCAGCGGCTCGCGCTCTACAACACGCATGGCGGCAACACGGCGCTGATCGATGTGATGGCCCGCGACCTGCGCGCCGAGTTCGGACTACGAACTTTCGCGCTCCACGGCTCGGGCGGAATTTCGTTCGAAGGCCTCAGCGCGCAGGAGAAGGCCTACGGCTTCCACGCCGGCGAAGTGGAAACCGCGCTGCTTCTGGCGTCGCTGCCCGAACTTGTGGATCAATCCGCCTATACCGTGAATTACATCGCAAATATCGCCAATCCGGAACTGCTGTTGCCAGAGAACGCTCCCGCAACTTTCGCCTGGCTCACCCGCGACATCGCCCCGAGCGGTGTGATGGGCGATCCGCGCCCGGCAACGGCGGAAAATGGCAAACGCTGGCTGGAGCAGGCAGCCACGCGGTTGGCAGCAGCGCTCGAAGCGATGGCGCGTTATCCAAATCCGACACAATGAACGAAAATCCTCTCGTGGATTGCGGCAACGCAGTCCGCCTCGAACGCGGCGTGCGTTGCCGGATGTCCGACGGAGCGGAACTGGTCTCGGATCACTATTATCCGCCGGAATCCGGTCCTCATCCTTCATTGCTGATCCGCCAACCCTACGGCCGCGACATTGCATCGACCGTGGTCTACGCCCATCCCATATGGTTTGCGCGGCACGGCTATAACGTCGTCATTCAGGATGTGCGCGGGCGCGGCGACTCCGAGGGCGAGTTCTATCCCTTTCGCCATGAGGCACGCGACGCCGCCGAGACGATCGCATGGCTGCGCACCCGGGTTGAATCGAACGGCCGCGTCGGCATGTATGGCTTCTCGTACCAGGGTATGACGCAACTTCTCGCCGCCGCCGAACGGCCGGAAGGATTAATGTGCATCGCTCCGGGCATGACGGCGTATGACCTTTACCACGGCTGGTTCTATCACAACGGCGCGCTGCGCCTGGCCTCGAGCCTGGGATGGGGATTGCAGATGTTAAAGGCGGATACTCGCCGCAAGCATCTGCGCGAAGCCAGCGACAGGCTGGAGCAAGCCTGGGCAAATTTAGCGGCGCGGACGAGCGCATTGCCGTTTCGTTCGCACCCTGCGCTGCATGGCGAAGGCGTGCCGCAATATGTGCTCGACTGGTTCGATCACGCGGAGCCAGGCGATTACTGGACCTGCATGGACTTGAGTGGACCGGCCGGGAACGAATTGGATGCGCGCCGATCGCTCAGCCGCATCACGGTGCCGGCGCTGCACTTCTCGGGTTGGTATGACACTTATCTCAAGGGCAGCATCGACGGCTTCGTTGCGTTGAGTCAATCCGCGGGCAGCGCTCACGCGAGACAGAATCAATATCTAGTTGCTGGACCGTGGGTACATATTCCGTGGGGAGATCGCGCGGGCGCAGCCGACTTTGGCGAAGAGGCGCTGCTCGACACCGATTCGATTCTGCTGCGCTGGTTCAACCACTGGCTGAAAGATTCCGGAGAATTCTCGCAGGAGCCACGCGTCCGCCATTTCGTGCTCGGGGAAAATCGATGGCACTCGGCTGACAGCTTTCCCGCCGGAGCGAACTATGCCCTGTATCTGCACAGCGCGGGCAAAGCGAATTCGCGCAAGGGCGATGGAATTCTCTCCCCAACGCCGGCGGACTCCGACGAAAATTGCGACGTCTTCGTCTATGACCCGGAAGTCCCTGTGCTCGCGCCCGGCGGTCCAGCCGCGCTGAGCGGGCAGTTTGATCAGGCGACATTGGAACTCGGCAACAATGTACTCGTCTACACGACGGGGCCACTCGACCGTCCCTTTCGGATTTTCGGCACGCCCCGTGTTGTGATCTACTGCGCGACCTCTTCGGCGCATACGGATTTTACTGCCAAGCTGGTTCGAGTCCGGCCCAACGGTGCGGCAGAATTCATATGCATCGGCATCGTGCGCTCAGACTGGCTCTTCCGCGACGCCGGCTATGCCGCAGACAAAATACATCGCTGGGAATTCGACCTGGAGCCTACGTCATGCGCCTTCGCGGCCGGAGAACAAGTGAGGCTTGAGGTCGCCAGCAGCGCTTTCCCGCTCTACGACCGCAATCCCGGAAGCGGCGTGCCCACGGCCCGCGCTACGTCGTGGGACTGGCAACGCTCGACCCAGATTATCTACCACGATCGCATTCATTCTTCGCTGTTGTATTTACCCGTGAGTGGAATAAGCGAGCGCGAGGTCGGAAGATGACGATCGAAGTCATAGCGCCCGAGGTCGAGTTCGCCGGCGTTACGAAACGCTATGGCAACGGGCCGACAATCCTCGAAGGGGTGAACCTGGAGATCTTGAAAGGCGAATTCGTCAGCATCATCGGGCCTTCCGGGTGCGGAAAGTCGACCGTCCTGAAACTGATCTCAGGATTGACCATGCCGAGCGCCGGCACGATCTGCGTGGATGGGATGACGCCCAAGAACGCGAGAGAAACCGTGTCTTACATATTTCAGGATGCGACGCTGCTGCCGTGGCGCACGGTACGCCGCAACGTCGCGCTCGCGCTTGAGCTGGAAGGCGCGCCCACCGACCGGCGGGAAGAGAAGACCGGCGCTCTGCTCGATCTGGTAGGCTTGCGCGCCGTCGCCGACGCCTACCCTCGCGAACTTTCAGGCGGCATGAAAATGCGCGTCTCGATTGCGCGCGCGCTGGCCACTAACCCGCGGCTCCTCCTCATGGATGAGCCCTTCGCCGCGCTCGATGAAATGTCCCGAGACCGTTTGAACGAAGAGATCCTGCGCCTGCGCACGGAACAGAACTGGACCGCGGTCTTCGTCACTCACTCGGTGGCCGAAGCAGTTTTTCTATCCACGCGGATCGTTGTTCTTGCGCCGAATCCGGGACGCATCTACGCGGTGCTTCCAGTCGATCTCCCGCAACCGCGCACCGGCGCGCTGCGCACCGCCCCGGAGTTCGACGCCCTGGTCGGGAAAGTAGCCCACACGCTGCGAGAGGCGCGCTCGCAAGAGCAACGCGCTGAAGCGAAGCTCGACCAAGAGAAGCGCGATGAGGCAAGCTCGATGAGGCGAGCGCGATGAAGCAACGAGTGATCACTCTGGCCAGCGCCTCGGCCGTGCTCGCGGCTCTGCTCGTCCTGTGGCAGCTGGTCTTGTGGATCTTCCGTGTTCCACCGTTCATGCTGCCTTCGCCGTGGGCGGTCGCGCAGGCGGTTGGCGCGCGGCTGCCCTCGCTCGCGATTGCATTCGCTATCACGGGAGAAGAAGCTCTGGGCGGATTGCTTGCCAGCATCGTCGCCGGCGTGGCCATCGCATTGATCTTCGCTCAATCGCGCTGGGTCCGTCGCATGCTCTATCCCTACACCCTGCTGTTGCAGACGGTGCCGATCGTCGCCATCGCCCCACTGATTCTGATGTGGGTGGGCGCCGGAACAGCCTCTGTAACACTGATCGCCTTCATCATTTCGCTGGCGCCGATTATCGCGAACACCACGCAGGGCCTGGTCAGCGTCGAAGAAAATATGGTCCATCTTTTCCTGATGCATAACGCATCGCCGGCGCAATTACTCTTTAAGTTGCGTCTGCCGCACGCGGTGCCCGCCCTGTTTGTCGGGATCCGCATCGCCAGCGGTATTTCGGTGATTGGCGCAATTACCGGCGAACTCTACGCCGGAAGCAGCCGCGTGGGTGAAGGCGGACTGGGGTATTCCATCCTCTACGCGTCGTCGCAACTGCAGACGGACTATCTGTTTGCCCTTGTACTCGCCGCGACCGTGCTCGGGTTCAGCTTCTTTTTTCTCGTCACGTTTTTCGAGTGGTACTTTCTGCACCGCTGGCACGAATCAGCGCGCACGCCGGAAGTAGAGTGAACCAGATCGTAATGATACGGAGAATCGATCATGCTGCGATTGGAAACTGAAACCGGATGGTGGCTGGTGACCCATCCCGATCATGCACGCCTGGCCGGAGCCTTCGCCGCGCGCTGGGGCAACGATCGCTTCCTCGCGCCCGAGCCGCGATCGCACGTTCTGAAGGGCATCTCGTGCCACGATGACGGCTGGGCCGCGCGCGACGCGGCTCCGCAGATTACTCGCCAGGGCAAGCCCAGCGCATTTTCCACGGAACTGGTGGGCAAATACTCTGCTTTTGAGGAAATTGACCTCGCCGATTACCTGGCGGTGCGCGATCGCGCCGTCCGCTTGATCGCATCCGAAGATTCTTATGCGGCTGTGCTCATCTCGATGCATACCTACAGCCTGCTGCACGACCACGCCGACCGCTCCACGATTGCGCCCGATCAACTGCCTCTGCTCGATGATTTTCTGGTTCAGCAAAAGGCTTTGCAGCAATCGCTGCTGGAACAGATCCGCTCGGACGCGCGATTCTCTCCCGAGCTAGCCAGTGAAGCTGCCGTGCTCGATCATTTTCGCCTGTTGCAGGCGACGGATAATCTATCTTTACTTACCTGCGTAGATTTTCGTCGCCCCGCGCACCTCTTGCATCCGTTACCGCTGCGCAGCGGCGAGCACACCCCTGTGCAAGTCAGATCAAATGGACCACGCCATTTTGCGCTCGATCCTTATCCTTTTTCCGAAGCTTCGCTGAGTTTTCTTTTTCCGGCGCGGCAGGTTGAAGGTAAAGTTTTCGAATCGGCGGCAGAACTGCAACAGCGCTTCAATGCTGCGCCGGTGGAGATGCTCTCGGTCACGGTGAGCGCGGACTGATTCGACGATCGCTTCGACTCACGGCAGCAACGATACGTGAGCTGAAACGATCCGCCAGCCTTCCGGGAAGCGCACCCACACCTGACTTTGTCGCCCGGAAATTGTGCGCCCGTCCATGGTGCGTTCGAATTCGAGCGTAATGCTGCCGTAGTCACGTCCTAAGGTGACGCTGTCCAATCGCCGAATCGTCCGCGCCAGATTCACCGGAGCGCGTCCCTTGCGGAAGTCCGCGATCTCGTCGATGCCGTGGAGATTCTCTGTCACGCCGAAGCGCATGGCATGCGGCGAAGCCCAAAACATCTGCACTAGAGTCTCGGCGTCGTTGGTGACCAGAGCATTTTCGTAGCGGGGATATAGTGCCTGCAATTCCGCAACAATCTCAGGGTCGTTGATATGCATAATTCAGAAAATGCTCAGAAGAGTTTCCTCGCCGGCAGCACATGCTTGGGAATCGCGGCGCTCACCGTAAACATTGGCTCGTTCACCACCTGGCTCAGCCGCAAATGCATCGCAACACTACAGAGCAGATAAGCGTGGACCTCACTGAACCCCCAGCGCTCGGCCAGCAGATCGATCATGCGGGAAGTTGCCGCGCGCGCGGCGGCGATGGCATCGGTCCCTGACTCGACGACAATCCACGCCTCGGACACACCCGGTTCATCGCGGGCCGCCGACTCGACGATCGGGCCAGCCAGCGGCCGCTGTTTATGCAGATGAAGACGAAGAGTCACATTCGCCGGACACTCGATGCCATTGATGCAGACCTCACCATCGCCTTGCGCGGCATGCGCATCCCCGGCGGAAAAAAGCGCGCCGCGGTTCAGCACGGGCAGGTAAAGCGTAGCTCCTTGCGACAACTCACGTACATCCATGTTGCCGCCGAAAATTCCGGGAGGCCGGGTGCGAAATTCGCCGTCCTCCGCTGGAGCGACGCCCATAATGCCGCAGAATGGGCGAAGAGCGACGACGGCCGGAGCGAGCGACCGGGTGACCGCGCCTTCGAGTTGCCAATGGAACAGATACGGTTCTGCAAAGCGTTCTTTGAGAAAACCCAGTCCCGCGATCACGCTCGACCAACCCCATCCCTTGTGCGCAACTTCGAGCACATCGATCTGCAAAACGTCGCCGGCCTCGGCTTCTTCGATAAAAATAGGGCCGGTGAGCGCGTGAATCCTTCCCCGGTCGATCTTGAGGAACTCGTCCACGGTCATCGCGGGGCGTACCTGCGCTCCACTGGAATCGAGGCACTGCAAGTTCACAGTGTCGCCGGACGCGATGCGGAGTCGAGGCTCCAGGGCGCGGTTCCAGCGAGAGTGAGTCGGCTCCGCCGAGAGGGCAAATTCCGCCATCAGCGTCCGATCTCCACTGTCATCTGGACTTCGACTAGCGCGTTGCGCGGCAGAGCGGAGACGCCGATAGCTGCGCGCACGTGGCGCCCGGCCTCGCCGAATATTTCCACTAGCAGATCCGACGCGCCGTTGATGACCTTCGGCGAATCCGCGAAGCCGGCCACCGCATTCACGTAGCCGTTCACGCCGACGATGCTCTTCACCGCGTCGAGCGACCCGAGATGGCGCTGCACGACCGCCAGTTGCGTGAGCGCGCAGGCCCTGGCCGCGGCGTAACCTTCCTCGATGCTACGGTCGAGGCCAACCGTTCCCATGATGATCCCTTGCGGGTTCGTGGAAATCACGCCCGAGAGATACACGATGCTGCCGACTGTCTTCGCGGGAATAAAATTGCCGCCGGACGCCGGCAAGGCCGGTAAGCTGATGCCCAGTTCCTGCAGTCGCGCTTCTATTCCTGTCGCCACGATCGCTTGTGCCCCTTCGTACCTTGGATTGAGCGTCAATCTAACACACAGGTATTGAAGATGAAATTTTCATCCGAACTTGAATTTCGAAAGTTCTGATCCAAAATTCAGATGCGAAACGCCGCGAGTTTCCGCTTGCATCTGCCGGTTTGCGCGCTAACATGTCGCATGCCACGACCTTGGACTGGCCTGCTAGCGGCGGCTGGAGTCATGCTGGCGACTGGGATCCCCCGGCAGAATGCCCCGGAACCACCTGGCCAAGCCCCAACAGCGGCGGCGGCTCGTTCCCGGCCCGCACTTCGTAGCGAGCGCGAGTCACTCTCTGACCTTGAGTTGAGTGGAGACCTTGCGGGCCAGCCACCCGGCGCAATTCGTTATTTCACACGCGACGATCTGCTGCGGCTGCCCCAGGTCAGCTATACCGTCACCGACGACACAAACTTCACTGGTCCAACTGAGGTCAGCGGCGTGCTGCTGGAAGATTTAATCCAAAGACTCAGCGCGGCCCCTGACTCGGACATGCTGGTTGCGATTTGCAGCGACCACTACAAGGCCTATTATCCTCAGGTCTACCTCGCGGCGCATCATCCGTTCCTGGCACTGAAAATCAATGGCCAGCCTCCCGCTGGGTGGCCAAGAGATTCCGAGACTCACGGTTACGACATGGGCCCTTATTTGATCTCGCATGCCAGTTTTAAGCCAGCTTTCAAAATCTTGTCGCACGCGGACTACGCTCAGATTCCCTGGGGCGTGGTGCGCCTTGAGCTTCGCAACGAGAAAGCGATCTACAGCGAGATCGCGCCTCGCGGTCCGCAGGCAGCCGATGAGCTGGTGCAGGCGGGTTACCGCATCGCAGAGCAGAATTGTCTTCGCTGCCACAACATGGGCGCTGGGACGAAGTCCGGACGTCCCTGGCTGGTGCTTTCGGCATGGTCCGCCGCTTCTCCACAATATTTCGCCGACTATGTGCGCAATCCGCGGTCGAGGAATCCGCATGCTCAAATGCCCGGCAATCCGGGTTACGACGACCCGACCATCGGAGCCCTCATCGACTATTTCAGGACCTTCTTGGAATCGCCTCAACCGCCATCGCCTCAGAAGCCACGCTTACACCCCGGTTCACAGGACAAGCCATGACCCTACGCATTGCCAAGATTCTCCTGATTTTTGCGGTGGCGGTTTTCTATTCGCTGGTTGTTCTCAACAACACGACCGACTACGACTCCAACTACCAGTTCGTGCGCCACGTCCTCATGATGGATTCAACCCGCCCCGGCAACGGCGGCATGTGGCGTGCCCTGAATTCGCCGGTGTGGCACACTACTTTTTATGTTGGCATTATCGCGTGGGAGAGCGTCACGATGATTCTCTGCTGGTGGGGCGGAGTGAATCTCGCCCGATCCGTGCGGGGAAGCGCCGCCGCATTCAATCAGGCCAAGCGCATGGCGATTGCAGCGCTTACCTGCGCGTTGCTCATGTGGCTGGTCGCCTTTCTCAGCGTTGGCGGGGAGTGGTTTCTGATGTGGGAGTCGAAGACCTGGAATGGCCAGGACGCCGCCTTCCGCACGTTTACGGTGATCGGAATCGTATTGTTGCTGCTGGCGCAACCAGAGGCCGAAAACCAGCCCTGACTCTAAGCCGGTTTCTGAACAAAACATCAGCCAGCCCCACTTTTCCTTGTCCCTGCGGGGTGGGGCGTCCTTGTCCTTCCCACACCAGGGTCTGTTATTCCGAACTGACGCAAGTCGGTGAGGAACCTGCTTTCTGCGAGCGCGACGGAACTCGCAGCCCTTGACCCAGCCTTCCTTGACCTAGCCAACTCCATTTACTATAGAGGCCGCCGTCGGCGAATTGCGCGATCCGCCGCGAGGAGGCCAACATCTACACACTCGGCATCGACGTTGGAACGGGCGGGACGCGGGCGTTGATCCTCGACGAAAAAGGCCGCGTAGTGGCCTCTGCCACCGAAGAACACGAACCGTTTGCCTCACCGCAGATCGGCTGGGCCGAGCAGCATCCCGAAGACTGGTGGCGGGCCTGCTGCGTTGCCGTTCCCAAGGCCATCGAGCGCGCGGGCCTGCGTGCGGAAGATATTGCCTGCATCGGTTTCTCCGGCCAGATGCATGGCGCGGTCATGCTCGACGAACACGGCAAAGTGGTGCGTCCGGCGCTGATCTGGTGCGACGTTCGCACCAATCCGCAATGCGAAGAACTCACAGAAAAAATTGGCGCCGCGCAGCTGATCCAGGCCACGTGCAATCCTGCGCTGGCGAATTTCACGCTGACCAAGTTGATGTGGGTACGCGAGCACGAGCCGGAAAATTGGCAACGCGTGCGCTCGATCATGCTACCGAAAGATTACGTGCGTTTTCGCATGACCGGCGAACGCGCCATCGATATGGCCGATGCGTCGGGCACACTGTTGCTCGATGTGGCGCATCGACGCTGGTCGCGTCTCATGCTGGAAGCGACGGCCATTGACGACCGCATGCTGCCGGCTTTGTTCGAGTCGCCGGATGTGTGCGGCAAAGTGAATGCCGAAGGTGCGAAAGCGCTTGGCCTGCAGCAGGGAACTCCGGTGGTCGCCGGCGCCGGCGATCAGGCTGCTGGCGCGGTTGGCATGGGAATTGTCGCTCCTGGTACTGTCAGCGCGACGATTGGCACGTCAGGCGTGGTGTTTGCCGCGACCGATCGTCCGGCGCTCGAACCGGGGGGACGCTTGCACACATTCTGTCATGCGATTCCGGGACGCTGGCACGTAATGGGCGTTACGCAATCAGCTGGACTTTCGCTGCGCTGGTTTCGCGATCAGTTCGGCGCGGGCAAAGACGACAACGGCGACCAAAAAGACGGTCGCGACCCTTACGAGCGGTTGTCAGACGAAGCAGCGAAAATTCCCGCAGGATGCCAGGGGCTGTTGTGGACTCCGTATCTGATGGGCGAACGCACGCCACATCTCGACCCCAACGCGCGGGCCGCCCTGGTGGGACTCACTGCGTCTCACACCCGCGCTCACGTGATACGCGCCATTCTCGAAGGCGTGGCTTTCAGCTTGCGCGATACATTCACGTTGTTCAATGAAATGAAAGTCGGAGTCAGCCGCATTCGCCTCGGCGGCGGCGGAGCGCGCTCGCAATTGTGGCGCCAGATTCAGGCCGACGTCTACGGACACAACGTCGAGATCGTCGAAGCCGAGGAGGGCGCAGCGTACGGAGCCGCGATTCTTGCCGGCGTGGGCGCGGGTATGTGGAAGTCGGTGGATGAGGCCTGCGCGGCAGTCGTGCGCGTCGCCAAAACGGTCAATCCGCAGCCAGCCGCGGTGGGCGTCATGAACGAGAGCTATGCGGCGTTCCGAAGAGTGTATCCGGCGACGAAGACAATCTTCTCTGCATAGCTCAGGTGGTTCACGACCGCACAATCGCTCGCCTAGGGGCGGACGCCTCGTCCGCCCAGGCAGCGGCAAGGCACTTGAGGTCCGTGCGCTGCCTCCCCGGACGAGGGCGTCCGGGGCTACGTGGATCGTGCCGTCCCGGTCGCTCAACTGACCGCTTTGTTCCGGAACTGCCGCAGCCCTACGATCAGAAAGAACGCGTCAAACATCGTCAGTCCGATCAATACTGCGAGCAGAGGAAGGTGCGGAGACTGAGGCACCAACGTGCCGCGGAGTCCCTCGCTGGCGTAAACCAGTGGGTTGATCAGCACGGCCTTCTGCAGAATCGGAAAACTATTTAGCGCACTCCACGGATAGTAAGTGCATCCGAAAAAAATCATCGGCGTCAGCACTACGCTGAACATTACGCCAATGTGCTGTTGGTTGATGCTGCATCCCAGGGCGAGGCCGCCGCAGGCCGAGAACAGCGACACCAGCACGGCAACGCAAATAAATATCAGCGGCGATGACAGATTAATTTCTACCGGCCGCAGGATCAGCCACGCCGCAGGGATCACGACCAGTCCAGCGACTAGCGCCTGAATCGCCCCCGCCAGTACTTTTTCCATTGCCACCCACGAGATCTCCATGGGCGCGAGCAGGCGGTCTTCAATTTCGCGCGTGAACTGAAACTCCGCGATCAGCGGCATCGCCACCGCCCACACGCCTGTGAACACCATGCTGATAGCCATGATGCCGGGCAGCAGCAGGCTCTTGTAAGCGGCCGGCATGTAGCCGCTGCGTACCATCACGCGGCCGAAGATGAAGACAAACATCAGCGGCTGCAGAAAAGTCTGCATCATCAGGACCATGAAGTTGCGGCGCGCGACATGCGCATCGCGCGCCAGCATGGCGAAAAACGCCTTCCAGTTCATTCCCGCAGACTCCTTCCGGTGTGGTGCAGAAAAAGATTTTCCAGGCTGGGCTCGGAAATGTGAACGTCGCGCAGTTCCACACCCGCGGCGGACGCGAAGTTTGCGATCTCGCCAATCAACGATCCGCCGCGATCGGCGTAAAGGTCTGCGGAACCGTCCTCCGACGTGGTGCGAACTTCGCGCACGCCGGAGAGCGACCGAAGCCGCTCCAATAGTTCTGCAGAATGCCGTCCAAAACGCAAACGCAGCAAGTATCCGCCGGGAACGGAATTTTTCAGCTCGGTCGGTGTTCCGAGTGCGATCTTCTTTCCATGGTCGACGATCGCGAGCCGGTGCGAGAGTGCGTCGGCTTCCTCCATATTGTGCGTAGTCAGCAGGATCGTCTTGCCCGTCTGGTTGTACTCGCGAATGATCTCCCACAGCAACAGTTTGGTCTGCGGGTCGAGTCCGGCGCTGGGCTCGTCCAAAAAAAGAACCTGAGGATCATGCATCATGGCGCGGGCGATGGAGAGCCGCTGCATCATGCCGCCAGAAAATCCGCGCACCATCTGATTGCCGCGGTCGGTCAGCTTGAAGCGGTCGAGCAGCGAATCGGCCCGTTTCGCGCGCTCTGCCGCGTCCAGTCCGAAGTACGCGCCGTGAACGAGCAGAATCTCGCGCGCGGTCAAAGAAAAATCCAGATTCGGACGCTGCGCTACAACGCCGATCAGGCGTTTGACCGGCACTTGCTGTTTCCAAACTTCGTGCTCACCGATCCAAGCCTGGCCATCCGTGGCTTGCACCCGCGTTGTAAGGATCCCCACGGTCGTCGATTTGCCGGCGCCGTTGGGACCGAGCAGGCCGAAGACTTCGCCCGCGGTGACATCGAGCGAGAGGCCGTCAAGCGCGACGATTTCTGCCTTGGTCTTCTTGTCGGCCTTGTTACGCATGGCCGGAGAGCCGAAGCCGCCGCCCGCGCCGACCGGCGGCGCCGACTTGTAGACCTTGCGCAGGTTTTCAGTGCGAATGCCAACCATGACAGCGAGTTCTCCAGTTCAGACCGCGAAGCAAATACGGGTGCGGCCTGAGAAGGTCCTGCGATGTTTCCAGAGCGACCGCGAAAAGTCAATCCCCGCGCGAGGCTTATCCCGTCCATGCCGAGTTAGAATAACTGCAGAAAGGGAACCGCCATGCCTCCGACCATCGCGAATGGAAAAATCTGCTACTTAGAAATTCCCGCCCTTGACGTTGCGATTTCGTCCTCGTTCTACAGCAAGACGTTTGGTTGGGCTATCCGCAGGCGCGGGGATGGCGCTACGGCCTTCGACGACGGAGTTGGAGAGGTCAGCGGCGCGTGGGTAGTCGGCCGTCCGCCGCAGAGCCCTGGGTTTGTCGTCTACATCATGGTCGACAGCGTGGCCGCGACGCTCGACGCGGTCGTCGCCAACGGCGGCAAAATCGTGCAACCGATTGGTGCCGACGCGCCGGAAATTACTGCAAGGTTCAGCGACCCGGCAGGAAATGTCGTCGGGCTTTACCAGGAACCAGCGTCAAGCAAACCGAAATAAGTTCTCCCATCGGACCATCACGCTCCGAAACAATCAGGCTTCGATGCCCAGTTGTTTTTGAATTTGCTCCAGAGGCACACCCTTCGTCTCTGGAACCATGGTCTTCACCCAGATCAGTTGCAGGACCATCATGCCGGCAAAGAACGAGAAAACATAACCGGGCGGGAACGAAGTGACCATCCTGGGGAAGAAAGTCGTGAGCAGCGCGGCGAAGATCCAGTGAGTGAAACTGCCGAGGGTCTGCCCCTCGGCGCGATGACGGTTGGGAAATATCTCGGAAATAAAAACCCAGATGACCGCGCCCTGGCCGATGGCGTGAGCAGCGATGAAGGCGAAGATGCACACGGGAACGATAGAGAAATGAGCGGTGAAGAAGGCCCAAGCTACCAGGCCGAGCGACGCGATGTAGCCGAACGAGCCGATATAGAGTAGCGTTCGCCGCCCCAGCCGGTCGATCAGCCACAGTCCGACAAAAGTGAAAACGAGATTGGTGACGCCGATCCCGACGGATTGCAGCAGAGCAGCTTTCGCCCCGAGTCCGGTCAGTTCGAAGATGCGGGGCGCGAAGTACAAAATCGCATTGATACCGGAGAGCTGGTTGAAGAACGCGATCAAAATGGCGAGCAGAATCGGCTTCTGAAGACGCTTGGTCCAGAAGTGTCCTGACGATACTTGCTCAGTGGATGCGGCAATAATCGCGTCCGCCTGGGCTGCGATCTCGGCTCGTGAAACTTCAGGTTCGATTCTTTGCAATACTTCCAGCCCGGCATCGCGGTCGCGCTTTCGGCTGAGCAGCCAGCGCGGACTTTCGGGAAGGCCGATGCAGAGTAGAGCGTAGAGCAGCGACGGAAATGCCGCAACGCCCAGCATCCAGCGCCACGCGTTCGCGCCGATGCCCGCCAGCAGGGCATTCGAGACGAAAGCGATCAGGATGCCAAAAACAATGTTGAACTGGAACATCCCTGCCAGCCGCCCGCGGTGCTTCGGAGGCGCGATCTCTGAGATGTACATCGGAGCGACGACGGTCGAGATGCCGATGCCCAATCCGCCAATGACGCGGGCCAGGATGAAGACGGTAACGTTCGGCGCCAGCGCCGATCCCACAGCGCCGGCAAAATAGAGAACGCCGATCCAAAGCAGTGTCGCCTTGCGTCCGAAGCGGTCCGCGGGCCAGCCGCCGAGCAGGGAACCGACCACCGTGCCGTAAAGAGCCGACGCCATCGCAATCCCGTGTAGCCCAGGACTCAGTCCCCACAGCGTCTGAATCGTTTTCTCCGCGCCGGAAATAACAACGGTGTCGAAGCCGAATAGAAATCCGGCTAATGCCGACGTCAGCGACCAGAAAAAAATGCGAGTATTCATAGGTTCGTGGGTTCGGTATTGGGTCTTAGGTGCTGGGTCTTAGGACTTAGGCTTCGGCCTTGCCGCTCGATTCCGGGATATGCCCCGACTCTAAAGACCTAACAACCAAGCCCCAACACCCTAGACCGATTTCCTCATCCCTTAACCAGGGGATAACCTTTTTCGCGCCAGTCGCGAATACCGCCATCCATCGAAATTACATTTGTGTAGCCCATCTTCTGCAGGTTGTCGGCGGCTAGCGCGGAGCGGAAACCGCCGCCACAGTAAAGAATCATTTCTGTATTGAGTTCAGGGACGCGGGCTTCGATATCGCGTTCGATGATGCCTTTGCCCAGGTGAACCGCGCCGGGCAGGTGATCCTTGGCGAACTCGCTCTCTTCGCGCACGTCAATCAACGTGAATTTCTCGCCGCGGTCCATGCGGGCCTTCACTTTGTCCACGGTGGTTTCGCGCACGCGAGTCTTGGCGTCATTGACGATCTTCAGAAAGCGGGGAGGATGCTGGTGAGCCATGAGAACTCCTTGCGGTATCGACGTTGAACATCGTAACAAGTGCCGGGGGATTGTGCACCAGCCCAGATCGCGTAACGGCTCATGTAGGGGCGGACGCCCTCGTCCGCCCTGCGGGGCGAATGCCCCGCATGTGCCTGAAGGCGCTATTGCGCTGCGCGCAACCCCGGACGAGGCGTCCGGGGCTACATGGATCGTGCTGGACCGCAGGACCTGCCTGCCGCACATTTCGGTTAGCATCAATCCATGAATCCGAAGACCATGAAGCAGGCTCAGCCCATGCGCCGCATCGGCCTGGCGCGCGCTCTCTCGAAGCTGGGATACTGCTCGCGCTCGCAGGCCGCAGAGCTGATTCGCGCTGGCCGGGTGCAATTGAATGGGCGGCCCCGCCGCGATCCGGAGACGCCGGTTCACCTGGAGCGCGACCATGTCGCCGTGGATGGCCGCGCCGTCGAGACGCAACAGAAAATCTATCTCATAATGAACAAGCCGTGCGGCGTGGTGACGACGGCATCTGACGAGAGAGGCCGCGAGACGGTCTATAGCCTTTTGCAGAAGCTCGGTGAAGCGCTGCCGTGGGTCGCGCCGGTTGGACGGCTCGACAAAGCGAGCGAAGGGCTGCTGCTGTTGACCAACGACTACGAGTGGGGCGCGGGCGTGGC